>Ga0247813_10000216_pt1 | contig 65998 bp, 60 predicted proteins | sample UWRJL169409C1_FD_180719 | JGI IMG/M metagenome (GOLD analysis project Ga0247813, IMG submission 180719) | Plant litter microbial communities from Arlington Agricultural Research Station in Wisconsin, United States - UWRJ-L169-409C-1 | ecosystem: Environmental > Terrestrial > Plant litter >... | reverse complement strand
GTATGATTATGCCCAGACCAAGGCCGCTACAACGAATTATATTAAATCGCTGGCCAAACAGCTTGGCCCAAAAGGCATCAGGGTTAATGGCGTTGCACCTGGACCAATATGGACACCACTGCAGGTTAGCGGCGGGGCTACAATGGAAAAACTAAAAGGATTTGGTGGAGATACACCGATGGGCAGGCCGGGCCAGCCGGTGGAATTAGCCTCTATATATGTGCAGCTTGCTGCCAGCGATGCCAGTTATGCAACAGGGCAGATCTACGGGGCTGCAGGTGGTGCGGGGCAGCCTTAACCATGCAGAATTAATACTATTGACAGCAATCAGGTCATCAAGTATGACTAAAGACCCTTGGATCGAAGCAAAAAAAAATCCTGTTATGTAATGTAGCAGGATTTATTGTTATTAAAGCTGTAACGGAATTTTAAATGATTCTTTAAAGCCTAAATGCTTTTCAGACATCAGCTTGCGTAGCACGGTAACTTCTGTGCACATCCATTGCGCCGAATAATTTAAATTGTCGAGATAGGGCCTTAGCTTTCCAAATGTTTGATGTGGTATTTTTTTAGCCAGGCTAATGTGGGGCGTTTTGGCGGAGGACCTTAATGCTTCAGCCATATTTATTATCGGTTCGGGATCGGTAATTTTTAAATAGATGGTAATGCTATGCCCGTGGTCAAAGTAGCCCCATCCATTTATTGTAACTGCAAAAGCCTTTTGCCGGGCAGTAAGGTCTGTTATTGTATCTGTCAGTTCCGTATCATCGGTAAGCTTATCCGTAAGTGTAATGTGGGCAATAGAATGCAGGTCTCTATCGCTTATAGTAGCGATGGCGTTCAGTTCTTTCTTAATTGCCGCAATTTCAGTTTTTATCTTTTCAGGTGGAGACAGCACCACTAAGTAGGCATACAGGGGCCCAAAAAGCGATGTTTGATTATAAATGCGCTTTTTCATATTGCTACAATGCAAATTCAGTTTTGTAACCACTACATCCACAGGATTTGTCCGGCTCGTCTGCCTTAATAGGCAGAATCCATTTTATTCCTATCCCCCGATGACCTGTATAAAATTAAAAGGTTGTTTTTGGATATGTATCATATTTATAAAAACTTTAGCTAAGGTTTTATATCTACGGATTATGAGGCGTTTAAGACACAAATAATTATCTGTAATTGTCAAACCTTTTGAGATCATAAAGTGCGAATAGTATGACAGAAATTTACAGGTGGAAATTCTTTCTACAGTTATACCGTTAAATCTGATTTAAATCTTTACCCTCGAAATGTTTAGTCACACTATTTAATTTTAAATTTAGGCCGATACATTACATAAACGATGGACAAAGGACTTACACAAAACGAATTTGCAGGGTATATAAAAGTTAGGGGAGCGAGAGAACACAATCTTAAAAACGTTGACCTTGACGTTCCGCGCAATGCTTTTGTAGTTTTTACGGGTATATCGGGTTCAGGAAAATCATCACTGGCCTTTGGTACGCTGTATGCCGAAGCGCAAAGGCGTTATCTGGAATCGGTTTCGCCCTATGCCCGCAGGTTGTTTAACCAGATGTCTATACCCGAGGTGGATGAGATAGAAGGCCTGCCGCCCGCGATTGCCTTGCAGCAGCAACGCAGCTCCGGCAGTACGCGTTCCTCGGTAGGAAGTGTTACAACAGTTTCTAATTTACTCAGGATGCTGTATTCCCGTGCGGGTGACTATCCTAAAGGGCAGGGCATACTGTATGCAGAGTCATTTTCTCCCAATACGCCCGAAGGTGCCTGCCCACAGTGCCACGGCCTGGGCAGGGTATATGAGGTTACCGAAAGATCTATGGTGCCCGATGATTCGCTTACCATCCGCGAACGCGCAATAGCCGCATGGCCTACCGCCTGGGGTGGGCAAAACCAGCGTGATATATTAATAACAATGGGCTATGATGTAGATGTGCCCTGGCGCGACCTTCCCAAAGAAACACGCGACTGGATCTTATTTACCGAGGAGCAGCCTGTAGTGCCGGTATACCCGGGGCTTAGCCGCGAGCAGGTGCAAAAAGCCATTAAAAATAAAATACCGCCCGATTATATGGGCACTTTTACAGGGGTTAAGCGCCACGTAATGCACACTTTTGCTAATACGCAAAGCCAGCTAATGAAAAAAAGGGCGGCGCAATTTATGCTTAGCAGCGAATGCCCGTTGTGCCATGGCAAGCGGTTGCGGGTTGAGTCGCTATCTGTAAAATTTGCAGGGCTTGATATAACGGAGATGTCACGCCAGCCACTGGAAAAATTGGCCGCTATTTTCACTCCGTTTGCAAAAGCCGGTAATCATTCTGGTTCTGCTTCACCCGAAAGGCTAATTGTTGCCCAGCGCATTGCCGAAGACCTTGTGGCGCGCCTTGCCATAATGCTCGATCTGGGTTTAGGATATCTTACGGTAGAACGCAGTACCCCAACACTTTCTCCAGGCGAGTTGCAGCGATTAAGGCTTGCCACGCAGGTGCGTTCTAACCTCTTTGGCGTGGTGTATGTTTTAGACGAGCCTTCGGCCGGGTTGCACCCTGCGGATACCGAAGCACTGTTGCGGGCATTGGATAAACTGAAAGATTCCGGCAACTCACTCTTTGTGGTAGAACATGAAATAGATGTGATTAAACACGCCGACTGGATTGTAGATGTGGGCCCTGCTGCCGGTGAAAATGGCGGGAAGGTTTTATACAGCGGCCCACCGGACGGATTAAAGATGGTAAAAGAATCGATAACAAGGCACTATATTTTTGATGACACACCTAAAAATAACTTTACACCACGTACCACAAACACATGGCTGCAATTAGAGGGTGTTTCCCGCAATAACCTGATTAATGTAAGTGTCAAATTTCCGTTAGGTGTTTTTACAAGTGTAACCGGGGTGTCGGGATCGGGTAAGAGCAGCCTTGTAAGCCAGGTATTGGTAGAGTTGGTTGCTAACCATTTAGGGCTTAAAATTGAGGTTGAGGCCGATGAATCGGAAAATCCATTAGAACAAAACATAATTGAAACTACAGGTGGTACTATTACCGAAGGTATGCAGCATATAAAAAGGCTGGTAGTGGTAGACCAAAAACCTATTGGCCGCACGCCGCGCTCTAACCTTGCCACTTATACCGGATTGTTTGACCACGTACGCAAGTTATTTGCGGGTACAAAACTGGCTAAGTCAAGAAAGTACGATGCCGGCCGATTTTCGTTTAATGTCGCCAAAGGCCGCTGCCCGCACTGCCAGGGTGAAGGTTTTGTCATGGTAGAGTTATTGTTTTTGCCAAGTGTGTACACTCCCTGCCCCACCTGCCACGGCACCCGCTATAATCCGCAAACTTTAGAAGTTACTTATAAAGATAAAAATATAGCCGAAGTATTGGGTATGACCGTCGATGCGGCCTGTAGTTTTTTTGATGAAGTACAAACAATTTACCATGCGCTTGACGTTTTGAGACAGGTAGGGTTAGGATATTTACGGCTTGGCCAATCGGCAACCGAATTATCCGGTGGCGAGGCACAACGCATTAAACTGGCTACTGAATTGCAACGCACCCAATATGGCAACACCTTATATATTCTTGATGAACCTACTACAGGGCTGCACCCATCGGATGTAGAAAAACTAATGATCCAGCTAAACGGATTGGTAGATGCCGGAAATACAGTTATAGTAGTAGAGCATGATATGCAAGTTATAGCTGCCAGCGATTGGGTTATAGACATTGGCCCGGGAGCAGGAGACAAAGGCGGTACTATTGTTGCCGCAGGCACACCAGCCGATATTGTTAAGACTAAGAACAGCAGGACAGCACCTTATCTTGCGGGCTTTATATAAAATTAATTTTATTGGGTTTACTAACATATTTATTGCCCTTTACAAAAAACCGCCATGGCAAATCAGCGTGCTCCTGGGCGTAGGCGACACCTACGCGTGGGCATGCCATGATATCGTCGGGCGAATACCGAACACCATGATCTTCGATCCATACTTCCTCGCCGGTTAAATCTTTTCCATTAAACGAGCGGTCGATACCCAGTGCTTTCGCGGCTGAGCCGGGACCTGCTGAAACAGCAGCTTTTGTAGCGGGCATATTTCTTCTCAGTTCAATTATATCTTTCCCAATAATAGGTTCGACAGCCCGGATTAATACAGCGTGTGGCTCCCCTTTAACAGAGGTTACAACATTAAACAGGTAATGGATACCATAGCATAAATAAACGTAAGCAATTCCGCCCTGGCTGTATAATGTTCGAGTTCGATTCGTGTGCCGGCTCGCGTAAGCGTGAGATGCTTTATCTTCTACGCCATAATAGGCTTCGGTTTCTACTATAACACCGGCGGTTATTTGCCCTTCTATTTGTGTAAAAAGCACTTTTCCTAAGAGGTCTTTAGCAATAAAAATCACATCCCTGTTCAGGTAGTACGATTGTTGTAACTTCAAACTATTTAATTTAATAATTATAGTGTATCAGTAACCCGATATTGGTTATCAAATAGCAATTCAAGGTTATTTGTTCCCCTTATGCGCAGATTGGTCGGCCAGTACGGCAATTTTAAGGCTTTCGTGCGCGTCTTGCAGTGTAACGTTAAGAATGTGATCCGGATTTTCGATTTTCTTTATAACGTCAGATAAAATTTGCTGTACACATGAGCCATATATTTCTGACTTCGTCTGGGGTAGTTTAAAGGTTCCCGTGACCAATTCATCTACAGCGTAATCTATTCCGCCACAGCGCACCGTATTTTGAGGTTCGCCTGCTAAACTTCCCCAACCTTCAGGACGTGATATATCGGTAAGTTCTGAAATTGGTGTTGATTTATCGAGGTTCAGTCCGGGCAGGATATTCAGGCCTTCTCTGCCTGATTTATTTACAAGTGCCTGAAACCTGCCCTCCATCGGGATCCACCCTTCAACTTCTATCCTGGCAAGGTCGTAGGTAAGGCGTATTGTGGTCTGTTCGAAAAAACCGGGACCCGAAAATGAATGGTAATGGGTCGCTATTAATCCATCGTTATACAGTACTGTTGCAGCGACCTGATCTTCCTGCTGCTCATTCCTGTTGTGCGTGCAGCCGGAAACACGGGCTACTTTCTGGTTAGTCAGCGCATTTACAATATCAAAAAAGTGTACGGCATGTTCTATAAATATCCCGCCTGCGATGGATTTATCCCAAAACCAGTGTTCAGCAGGCAGCGATCCGTCCTGCGCATAGTTACTCACAACCACATGCCTCAGTTTCCCAAAGGTCTCATCTTTACTTAACTGTATTAACGACTTGACAATAGGGTCATAACGCAGCATGTGATCGACCGTAATGATCATTCCTGTCTCCTTTTGTACCCGGAGTATTTCCTCAACCCCCTCGTTGCTCAGCGCAACCGGCTTTTCAAGTAAAACGTGCTTGTTGTGACGCATCGCTGCACAGGCCATTTCAACGTGGAGGGAAGGAGGAGTCGCTATGCTAACAATATCTATATCTTCATTTTCAATCAGGTCTTCCCAGTTATCGTACAGCTTTACGTCCCCGGGTTCAGCATCCTCGAGATTAGTGCCCGAAATCGCAAGAACTTCTACGCCTTCAAGCGCATTCCACCAATGGTGTAAGAATCTGCCAAAACCGCCATAACCAATAATTCCGATGTTGTATATTTTCATTTTGATAGGTTTAAGTAGTATGCAATGTTATAAAATTAAAGTACATCCATCAGCTAAGTTATTTGTTTAGTAAATGATTAACCAATATTAACGCTAATTTAAGGTTTCGTTCCTGCAAGTTAGTAGTTAAATAGACACTGGAGCCAAAGCAAACGAATGTTTAATATTCTATGTATTCGCAAACATACCGGTAATCACTTTAACATATCCATAGCACTTATTAACTTCTTGCTACAATTTGTTGAATGTTTATAAGGGTATCTTTATATAAACTTTTAAAAATCAATACTATGGCTTTTAACGACAACGACCAGACAGAAGGAAAAGTAGCAAAAGGAATAGAAAAACAAACCGCTAAAATACCTTCAGATGTATTCTTGTGGGCTGCATTAGGTTCAATGGCAGTGAGTGCCGGGCTTAAGATTGCGGGCAACGAAAAGACTGCTTTATTTGTAGGCCAGTGGGCTGCACCATTCCTGCTGCTTGGGGTTTACAATAAACTTGTAAAAGTCGAAGGCAGCGACAAATATGATAAAGAGTAAGAAAACAGAATGAGGAAAAATCCGGGAATGAATAACTGCATTTCCGGATTTTTTTATTAGACCTATTTCAACATGGACAAACCCTCCTACCTTAATTTCGACAACGATGCCTATACATGGAAGCCTGATATTGATTACCGGCAACACCCGGAGCTGTACCGTGTAGGGAAAGGCGAACAGGGGGTCCTGATCTGCCGGCCATACAAAGAAGAGATTGGTAAGTACTGGCGCTTTAAAAGTGAAGAAATTGCAAAGGTGAGTAGTGAAAAAATATATCATCTTTTCTTAGAATATCTAAGCCAGGATGATTTTGTAGGTGCTGATATGGCTCGGAAATATTTACAGATGGGATTTACGCGTGCGAGGCGCTATGCCAATTATAAGGGTGGCAAAAAATATGATAAAGAAAATAACTATGAACAGTTGAAAAAGGGAACCGGCGAACAAGAGAAAGCAATCGCCGCCGCTATATTCTTTAAGAAATGGAAGGATGCTGAAGCAAATAGTGCCTATAACGATTTAAAAAAAGCGTGGAAAAAAAAGTATGGTTGATAGAATGTAGAACTAAATAATGAAATTACCTATCCTACAACTTGGCTATTATGACATAGTAGCCCTACAAGAGTTATGGTGCAATTGAACTTTAATCGTTATAATTAATTATAAAATTTTCACGGTTTAGACCATCAGTTATATACTGCCAATTAATATAAATTATTTCGTTTAGAATTTTTTCTAAAGTTTCGAATTCGTTCGGTTTTTTAATATAGATATTGGCTCCGGCAATAAAAGCACCTTCAATATCATCATCAGATAATGAGGTAGAGAATATCGCTATGGCTATGTTTCTTAAGGATGAATTATTTCTTATTTCACGAAGGCATTCCATCCCTGATTTACCAGGCATATTTAAGTCAAGAAATATAATGTGGGGTGGTTCTGTACCGGTGTTTAAATATTCCATCAGGCTGAAACCATCTTCACATAGCGTTAATGTATTATTGATCTTAATACTTTCAAAGGCAGTTGCAAAAAAAATCCTGTCATCTTCATCATCATCTGTCAGGCAGATATTCATCTTTATAGGAATCATTGTAGATAGTTAGTGGACAAATGTACGAAGATTACAAAAATTATAAAAGTATATTTTAACAAGGTGTTATGTAGCTTGTTGGTGAGCATTAACCTGTTACCACTACATAAATACTTTTACTAATCATAAGATAACGGTAGATAAACTGATACTTTAGTGCCAGCTCCCGGTTCACTTTCAATTTCCATAGTACCACCATGATTTAGCGCTATCTTCTTACACAACGCCAGGCCTATACCTGTGCCTTCGTATACATTTTGGGGGTGTAACCTCTGAAATATTGTAAATATTTTATCTATAAATTTTTTCTCAATGCCTATACCATTATCTGAAACAGATATTTTATAGTATGCTGTATTTACATCGTCTTTTAAAATTTCCGCAATTTCACTTGACACGCGTATTGAGGGCGTCTTATCAACAAATTTTAAAGAATTGCCTAAGATGTTATAAAAGAGTTGGCTTATTTGTATAGGGATACCTTTAATTATGGGAAGGCCGTCTATTTTAATTACAGCACGCTTCTCCTGAATTAAGAACTCAAAATCATTAATAACCTCCTTTAACACCTCGTTAAGGTCTATCGTAACGAACATATTAGTTTCGACAGTAAGTTTGGAATAATTGAGTACGTCCTTAATAAGTCGGGACATGCGTTCGGCAGCCGCATTAATTTTTGGAAAATAAAGCTTTTCTTTTTCTTCCAGGGTAAGGCCGCGCTCCGCGAGAGAAGTGAAGTTACGAATTTTACGTAACGGTTCCTGTAAATCGTGGCTTGCTATATAAGCGAATTGTTCCAGTTCCCTGTTCTTAGCAGAGAGTTCCCTATTAAAATTTTTAAGCCCTTCCTGTGCCGCTTTCAATTCTTTGTTATCCTTCAATGTCTCTTCAATGATTTTTTGTGCATTAATATCAAACATTGAGACAATATACCCGGAAACATCGCCTTTCTCATCGATGTTGGGCATTATTGATATTAAGTACCACAGATAAATATCATTTACCCGTAGCCGTGCCTGCCCTGTAAATGGTGACCTCTTTTTACGCATGGCATCCCATCCCTTAATTATTAAAGAGCTATCGTTGTTATGAAAATTTTGTTCTATAGCAACTGCATTGAAAGTGGTAAACTGGTTGCCAAAAACTTCAGTAAGTTTTTTATTGGCTAACGTAATTGCACCGGTATTTGCTACCGAAAAAACGACCATTGGGATAGTATCAGTAAGCTGCCTGTAGTTTCCTTCACTTTCACTAAGCTTTTCTGAGAGCTCTATAAGCTGCATATTCTTTTTGCGTATTTCATCATAGGGTGACAATGGAGTTTCCCTTTGAAAATACTCTATAAATGATGTAATACGCGACTGGGAGATCAGGCCCGAGTAAGGCACCGAAAGTGTCAGGGATATTTCGTAAACCCCGTCAATAAAATTTGTCGTGACATTTTTTGATAAACGCCCTGCATAAGCATAAGCTTCCGGGTTGCATTCGGCTAAATCAATGTCATCATATACAACAGCTATCAATTCTTTCTTACCGCCATTTAAAAAATTGATACCTAACTTAAGGTGGGAGTTTTGCCCATTAGTTATAGAACAGCGGGCAATTTCAGATACGGCTGTTGCAAAACGGGTTTGTGCGGACGTTATTAGCCCGCATAATTCTGTCAACTTCATGGCGCGCTTGTGGGCGAGGATCAAATCCATCTCGTTATCTAGCCTTATGCGAATAATTTCCTTCATACCTATAAATTAATTTTTGCAGCAAATACCGTCATGTCATCATTGTAGCGGGCATTATCTTTATACAGTGCAGCTGCAATTATATTAGGCTCGTGCTTTAAAATCCCCTGTAAATCGGCCAGGTTCCAACGCGTCTTTAAACCATCAGAATGCATAATTAGTGTCTGGTATTTTTCATAATCCAAAATTGAATTATTTAGTGTGCGCGGGATATTAAGGCCAACAATACCATTATAAGGTGTATAGTTTTTAGCAGACAGGCCTGTATATAACAACGTTGATATATTACCAACCCCACACATAAGCCATTTTTGAGAACCAAAATCAAGATAAATAACGGTAGCAACTAACCCTCTGGTTTTTTTTACATTTTCATGGATATAGCGTAATACATCAACAGGGCTGGAGTGTCTACATTCTTTAAAAGCACTAATGGCTTCCTGTACTGCCTCATGGGCATTTATACCGTGGCCCAATCCATCACCCATTAAAAATTGTACACCAGTTTCCATTTTCTTGATATAAAAACCATCACCGCATACTGCTTCGCCAGGATAGCATACCTTTACAGCACCTAGACTGATTGGATTTGATTTAGTGAAGACCTCATTTTTTTTAAGATATACTTTGCTATATACAATCGTACCCCAATCAGGTAAAGTAAATACAGATGAATTATCGCTCAGGCGCTCAATGGCACCCAGTCCCTGACCTAAAGTGGCCGAGCTTGAAATACCATCCTGCATCATTCGTGAAAGGTTCTGGATTCCTTTACCGTTATCAAGGCAATAAATTTCGAAGAACAGACCTTTTTCATCGTTGCTCATACGATATAACAATTCTCCTTTTTCAGCAAATTTTATAAGATTTGAAGTGAGTTCAGATACAATGATGTCAATTTCACCAATTTTCACCGAACTAAAACCGGAGCTCGTCACTAAATTATGTATCTCCCTTTTAATAAATGACACGTAACTTCGGTCATCTATTTTATAACTAAATAAAACGGTATCATCCATTCTTCCACTTTATTATGGTAACCGTTGTTCCTTCGCCAACCGTAGATTGTATATTAAATTCATTTACTAGCCTTTTTGTTCCTGGAAGGCCAAGTCCCAAACTTTTGCCTGTACTATATCCATCCTGCATAGCAAGGCCGAGGTCTGCAATACCCGGACCTCTATCAGAAAAGACCAGGCGCACGCCGTTCTCTTTGCCATTGTTTACAGACTCAATCGTTACATTACCACCGCCGCCATATTTTAAAAGGTTACGTACGAGTTCGCTTGCAGCAGTAATAAGCTTGGTTTGGTTTAAAATACCCATACCGGTTTTAACTGCTGCATCTTTTACCTTATTTCGAAACGGGACTACATCCTGTTCTTTTACGATCAGGAAATCTTCCTTACTCAGTGTCGTTGTCATCATCGTCATCGCTTTGCCCGTCACTTAATAAAATTTTAGAACGCAGTAGTTCCATACCTTTTTCAACATTAAGTGCAGTGGCGACCCCGGTAAGTGTAAGGCCTAATTCGACCAAAGTCATAGCAACAGCAGGCTGCATACCTACAATTACTGACTGGGCTCCCATGATGCGGGACATGGCGCCGATGTTTCCAAGGATACGGCCCATGAAGGAATCGATAATTGAGACTGAAGAGATATCGATCAATACCCCTTTCGAATTATGTTTTTTTACAGCATTGACCAGATCCGTCTCAAGGTTTTCCGCAAGCTGGTCGTATAAATCTACCTGGATGGTGACAAGAAGGAAGTCACCCATTTTTAAAATAGGAATTCTATCCATCTAATTAATTATTTAAGTACTTTCCTTTTTTATTCACTTCCAGTTTTAGCATGGCAAATGCCGTTTGCAGCGCGCTCGCTAAAGTAGATTTAGTAATAATATTAGACAGGTCTATACCTAGATGCACAATAATCTGTGCAATTTCAGGCCTGATACCACTGATAATGCATTCTGCTCCCAAAAGCCTGGTGGCACTAACTGTCTTTATTAAATGTTGTGCTACCAATGAATCTACAGCAGGCACGCCAGAGATATCAAGGATTGCAATGGTACTGCCCGTTTCAACAATTTGTTGCAATAGGTTTTCCATTACTACCTGCGTGCGTGCGCTGTCTAAAGTCCCGATAATCGGCAGTGCTACAACTCCATCCCAAACCTGTATTACCGGTGTTGATATTTCTGTAATCTCATCGGTCTGGCGTGAAATAACATCTTCACGGCCTTTAATGTAGCCTTCAAAAGTAAGTATTGTCATGTTGTCAATAATCTTACTTATCTTAAGGCTTTCGGCATAAAGTACTGCCGGATCATTGACTTCGTTTGATAATACTTCTAACAATGCTTCTTTGAAGCTAAATAAATACGTACCAGTCTCCCTTGGTGAAAATCCCCTTTTGGCTCTTGATATTGATATGCCCATAAGTGCCTCTTTTACTTTATCAAAACCTTTAGAGTTTTGGTCATCAATATTAGCATCGCTAAGCGCTCCCAAAAAGGATGTGGCAAAGTCTTCAGAATCCTCCTTTTGGTCATCTGCATTAAAATAACTGTCTTCAACCTTTTGTTTGGCAGTCCAAATCTCAAGGATGGCTTCTTTTTTCTCTTTTAAAATTTTCACGGATTGATTTGTGTTCATTACTACTGGAAAGTTTCTAAATTGGTTACAATAATTTACTTAGGGTTACCTTTTATTTAGGTATGCGTATGTTGCATCAAATATAGAATATTTAATTATCAGGATAATTATATTATCTGACAAAAAACTATTGAACAATTTTGTTGCCAATTATTATTCGAAATTTGGAGATGGTGCCTCATCTCATTGCTATGAACTGGAACCAGGTGATAGAGAAATTTTACTCGTGGTCCTTTGTACGAGATTCCTAACAGCTTATTACAAATGACATTTTTTCAGAAACAGACATGAAAAAATGACATTTTTTTGTGTTGGCATACTTTTGGTTTTTGGCTCTGCGACACTGTTTTGAGTGTACGATCTAAATTTATTGTTTAACAATTTAAAGTAAACTGTTATGAATCTTATGAAAAGAAACGGAAACCAGATCCCGGGTTTCCAACGTTTGTTTTTTGACGACATCCTTGGCCGCGAGCTTTTCAATTGGGAAAACAACAATTTTTCAAACACTAGCACTACGCTGCCATCGGTAAACATTAAGGAAACCTCAGACAACTATGAGGTTGAAGTCGCCGCTCCCGGAATGGAAAAAAGTGATTTTAAAATTACTTTAGACGGTAACCTGCTTACGATTTCATCGGTAAAAGAACACCAGCAGGCCTCCCGCGAGGAATCTTTCACGCGTAAGGAATTTAGCTACCAATCCTTCCAGCGAAGTTTTGAACTGCCCAAAAATGTGGTGGATGAGGATAAGATCAGTGCCCGTTATGAAAATGGCCTTTTGATGCTTACCATCCCTAAGCGCGAAGAGGTAAAACAAAAACCACCAAGGATGATTACGATCTCCTAAGGTATCATTGTAATTATTTGGAAGCTGCCCATAAAAGGCAGCTTTCTACGTATAAAACTATAGCTATGTCATCGCACTTATTCTCCGGTATAGCTGTGCTGTCCTGCATCATCCTATTACTGATACTGCTTCTTCGTAAGTTGAAGCAACCCTATTTTATTGCTTATATCGCTTCGGGGATACTCTTAGGCCCACAGGCTTTTAATGTGATCAATAAAGCGGAGGTCATATCGGAATTGGGAGAAATCGGCATTGTGCTGCTACTATTTACCATAGGTAATGAAATCGATTTGAATAGCCTGAAACGCAGTATTTCCAAACCTTTGGTTATCGGCATAGTCCAGGTTGTATTGAGTTTTGCCTGTATGTTTGCCATAGGCCAGTATGGAGGGTGGACTATTCCAACCATTATCTTCACCTCTTTTATAATCAGCCTGAGCAGTTCAGCAATAGTATTCCAATACTTATCGCGCACCGGTGAGATTAAGAGCCAGTTAGGCCTTATTACCGGGGGTGTCCTGCTAATACAGGATATCCTGGTTATCCCCATGATCCTGACGCTGAGTTTCATGTCCGGAACCCGTATCTCTACGCTGGAACTGGGCAAGGTCTGTATTGGCGGCTTGCTCATGCTCCTTTTTTTGAGGGCGGCTGTCACGAGGAAACTTTTTGTACTGCCCATGCGCAAAGAGATTATTGCAGACCATGACCTTCAGGTCTTTGTGGGCCTGAGCATATGTTTCGGGATGGCAGGAATAAGTAACTGGTTTGGCCTGTCTCCGGCCTTTGGGGCATTTATTGCAGGGATTATAATAGGTGGGGACAAATCGACCCACTGGCTTGGAAAGGCACTCGTACCTTTCAGGGTTTTCCTTATGGCGTTTTTCTTTGTTGCAGTGGGCCTGCAACTCGATATTCATTTTTTCATTGATAACGCAATTACGATCGTACTTATAGCCCTGTCCGTGCTATTGATCAACAGCCTGATCAATACGGTGCTCTTTAAAGTTACGGGAAACAGCTGGAGGGACAGCTTATACGGCGGTGCACTCTTAGCACAGATCGGGGAGTTCAGTTTTGTCTTAATGACACAGGCATCTTCTGTAGGCCTGGTCGGGAATTACGTGTACCAGGTAACCTTGTCTGTGATTACCCTTACCATGCTGCTTACAAGTATCTGGCTCACTACGATCCAGAAGCTGATATACCGGTTACCCGTAGATAAGTCCTGAACCCTGCCTGAAAGCTATACGCCTTATTTCCGGCGGAAATGTTGTAAAGGCTATGCTTGTATCCCATGCTGATTTTTTAGAAAATTTTATGAAAAATGATTGGTTGTGTTATTTGTAATTTAATAAATTCGCCCTCAAAATTTTGGCGATATGAATATGAGAATCATAGGTTCTGGCAGTTGTATTCCCGAAATCAAAGTCTCTAACAAGGATTTTGAGAACCATAATTTTCTGGATGTTAACGGCGGTAACTTACACCACAGCACAGACACTATTATCGGCAAATTTGCCGCTATAACGGGTATTGAAGAACGCCGTTATGCACCGTCTCATTTTGTAGCTTCCGACCTTGCATTTACAGCTTGCGAGAATGCCATTGAAAATGCCGGTATCGACCGGGAAACCCTGGATTATATCATCGTGGCACATAATTTTGGCGATGTGCAGCATAACACCATCCAGTCAGACATCCTTCCCAGCCTGGCCTCTCGGGTAAAAAATAAGCTAGGGATCAAAAATCCGGATTGTGTGGCGTACGATATATTGTTTGGATGCCCCGGCTGGATTGAGGGCATGATACAGGCCAACGCCTACATCCGTTCCGGCATGGCAAGACGATGCCTTGTCATTGGGGCGGAAACCCTTTCACGTGTTGTGGATGTACATGACCGGGACTCCATGATCTACTCGGATGGTGCCGGAGCCACTATTGTGGAAGCCTCCGAATTTGTAGGCATGCTTTCGCACAAAAGCCGCAGCTACACGTATGATGAATTTAATTATCTCCATTTCGGCAGTTCCTACAACCTAGAAAATGATCGTGATGTCCGCTATATCAAAATGCTGGGCCGTAAAATATATGAATTTGCCTTAAACCAGGTGCCGGCTGCAATGAAAAGCTGCATTGACCGGGCAGGCATCGACATCAGCCAAATAAAAAAGATCCTTATCCACCAGGCTAACGAAAAGATGGATGAGGCGATAGTCCATAGGTTTTACAAACTGTACAATAGTGTTCCTCCGGCAGGCATTATGCCAATGACCATTCATGAACTCGGGAATAGCAGTGTTGCAACAATACCCACAGTATATGACCTGATCGCGAGGGGCGAAAAAGAAGGGCATGAATTTAGGGAAGGGGATATACTACTTTTCGCATCGGTAGGTGCCGGTATGAACATCAATGCCTTTGCGTACAAAGTTTAATTGGGATTTCCTTTTTTGAGGGGTTGTTTCTGAGGCAATACAAGTGTAAACCGGGCGCCTTCACCTTCAGTGACGTTACCGGTAATGGTGCCGTGGTGGCGCTCAACAATTTTTTTGGACAATGAGAGCCCAAGCCCAGTGCCTTCGTACAGGCTTTTATTATTCAGGCATTAAAAATCTGTTTGGAACAATACATTTGACATTAAGGCAGGATTGCAATGAAGTTTCGGGTATTATAATGTAACGTTAAACCTTGCCTTCGACAGCGTAATATGGCTAACTTAGTGTAAACTAAAAACAAACTGCCATGAGTGATAATACATCAAAGACAGGAAGCCCGGACCGTGACCGCATCAGTACATCTGAAGACTATGAAGTGCGTTACTGGTCAGAAAAATTCGGGGTAAGCAGGCAGGAACTTATTGATGCTGTAAAAGCATCGGGAAGCAATAGCCCGGACGAAGTTGAAGCTTACCTAAAGGAAAGAAAGTAACAAAAGGATTGCCGTAAGGCAGTCCTTTTGATTAACCAAAAGATTCAGTAATGAATTTACTTAAAATAGCTATTGCCGCTTTTTCAGCAACCAATATTATGACCACCTTTAGCTACCTGCTGTCGGCTAGTTATAAAAAATTGTTTAGAGAACCTGTGATGATGAATTTTATCCTTGAAGGTATAGGTATTCATCTCAGGGGCAAATGGCATAAGTTAGGCGGATGGATCGCCCACTACATTATTGGCTTTGCCCTGGTAATAACCTATGAGGCTATCTGGAGGTATACGACCGTAAAATTTGGATTTTTGTCAGGAGTTATATTTGGCATTGTGAGCGGATTAGCGGGCATCATGTGCTGGAGGGCCATCTACTTAACTTCCATCCATGATGATGTATCACGGCGGTCGTACTATATACAGTTATTCTTTGGGCATATACTTTTTGCTATTGCCGTGGTCATAGCTTTCCGCATATTCAGGTATGACCCTATTTCTAAAATTGAACCGTACCTTTAGTTGAACTCAATAAATCAATACAAATCCTATCTATTTTCCAGCAGCTCCAATGTACGGCTATCCAACAAGCCTCCAAAATATTTATTTATTACTTCACTAAATACAGGATGTGTATCCTCTACCCTACTGAAAAGTGTCATTGAGGAATGCAGTTTCAAATCATCGGGATATCCGAAAATATCCGATGCTGATTTGCCGTTTATTGCTAAAAGCGATCCTGTAATTTCGAGAAGATGCTTGCCAAGGGTAGGATGTTGCAGGTAAGCCGCAGCCTCTCCCAAATTTGTAATCCCAAAGTAGCGTGCATTCTCGCTGGAACCCAAACCTGTAAGTTGCGGAAATATATACCACATCCAGTGGCTTTGTTTCCGGCCATTTTTGATTTCGGACAAAGCCTTCAGGTACACCTGATTTTGGGCTTCTAAAAAACGTATTAATTTGTAGTTGTCTTCCATATATACCTGCGAAATTAAATTTTTTGGAGAAAGAAATTTGTTAAAATTTGTTAAAACAGTCCACCCTGTTTCACCTGCCTGAAAGTCAAATTAATCCTTGGCAACATCTCTTTGGCTGACTTAGAGATGTGGTGTTCCCAAAAGGTATTGGTAGTGCCTGACATCAGGAGCAAGGTGCCATGATGCAGGGGTATCTCAACCTGCCCGATATCCTTGTCTGTTTTATGGCGGAACTTAAAGGGCCGTGTCTGCCCGAATGTTACCGATGCAATATTTGGGTTGCTGCCAATCCGGTGTTCCTTATCAGAATGCCATGCTACGCTGTCATTACCATTACGGTACAGATTTAAAAGAACCGCGTTAAACTTTAGCCCCGTTTCTTTTTCAACCTGTGCCCGCAGGCCTGAAAGTTCGGGTGTCCATGCCAGTGTATTTTCGCCGGTTTCTTCCTGCGTACCATACCAGGCAACCATGCGCGGGGCGGTGACTATTTTGTCATACATTGGCATCTGGTATTCGCGCCAGGGAGTATTGTTTAATAATGAATTATAATATGTATCGGCATCCTCTTTTGCGATAAAGGCGTCCATATGCATGAGTTCCAGATCCGGCCGGTTAATATATCTTTTCGGCGTAGTACCAACCGAAAACAGGTCGGTGTCCTCAAATAGTGTCATAGTTCCATTTTGTTATTTTGTTAACTATTTCGCAGTAATCATCTTATGCCTTGGCAGGTTGATCTCCTGTTCCTGCGGATACGGTTCACGATGGGTCATGGATACATCTTCGCGCAGCTTTTCCTGGGTTTGGGAACTCTCGGCATCGCTTTCCCTATAGCGCGGGTCGGGTATGAAGGGCATCTTTTCCATTTTGGATATGGTAATGGTCGGAAAATGATAGTCCACTTCGACCGTGCCCAATAGCAGGTAACAGCCGCCACCTTTAAATGGGTACGATTTAAGGCTGCCGGTGAAGTGTGCTGTATCGAAAAATTCCCCATTGGCATCGATCCACGTCCCGAAATACATGGCACCCATCTTGGTGGGCACATGCTTGCGCGATACCAGGTAGGCCAACATTTTAACCTGTTTTTTATGGTGCTGTACAAGGTCGCAAGCCTTAACGTCTCCACGGTAAGAAGTCTTCAGCAAGTTAAAGGGTGTAACCGACACCGGAAAACCTAAAAGTTCAATCTCATCGAAGGCATCCTCATAAGGCGACCGCAATAGCATCGGGAGTTCGTAGTGCTGTACGGCATAAGGAAACAACATCGGCCCGATGCTTTTGGGGGTAAACCGTAGCATTATCCTGCGGGCGGTCACCAGCAATTCATTCTTCGTCTTTCCTGTAAATCGGAATGCACCAATGTAGATGAGCAACTGCACCCCTTCAATACCGATGGGTATCCGATATATAAACTCCTCCAATGAAGCATATTCACCGTGCTCCTCACGCTCCCTAACAATGTTTTGTGCTACTTCCCTTTGCAGGCCCTGCAAGTGCATAAAGCCCAGGTATACATCCTTGCCGTACAACGTGGTTTCAATCTCGCTTTTATTCACGCAGGGATTATGTATCCGGGCACCTGACATGCGCGCTTCATGCACATAGACCTCGGTACGGTAAAACCCGCCCTGGTTATTGATCACGGCTACCATAAATTCAATAGGGTAATGTACTTTAAGGTAAAGGCTTTGATAGCTTTCTACGGCATATGAGGCCGAGTGCGCCTTACAAAACGAGTAGCCTGCGAAGGATTCGATCTGGCGATAGATTTCTGTACTTAGCTGTTCTGGATGTCCCTGCCGGGCACAGCACTCAAAAAAATGATCCTTTACCCGTTGGAGTGCTTCTTTGGAGCGCCCCTTGCCACTCATGGCACGGCGCAAAATATCCCCATCTGCTGCCGGAAGCCCACCATAATGCAAAGCAATCTTGATAACATCTTCCTGATATACCATGATGCCATAGGTTTCGCCCAGCTGCTCTTCAAAAACCGGATGGAAATACTCGAACTTATCAGGATAGTTATGACGGAAAATGTATTCCTTCATCATCCCTGACTGGGCAACTCCCGGGCGAATGATGGAAGAAGCCGCTACCAATACTTTATAATTGTTGCATTTAAGCCGACGCAACAAACCGCGCATGGCGGGGCTTTCAATGTAAAAGCAACCGATGGTGTTGCCACGCCCCAAGTACTCGTTGCAGGTAGCTTCATCTTTTGAAATGGAAGTGTCCCGGATATTCACATCAATGCCACGATTCTTTTTTACCAGTTTTGCGGCATCGTCAATATGGCCGATTCCCCTTTGGGAAAGAATATCGAATTTCTCAAAGCCTATTTCTTCGGCAACATGCATGTCGAACTGAACGATGGGAAAACCTTTGGGGGGCATTTCCAAAGCGGTAAAGTCTGTGATCGGATCTTCTGAGATAATAATGCCACAGGAATGCATGGAACGCTGGTTGGGGTATTTTTCCATCATCATCCCGTATTTGTGTATCTGCCTGACAATCTCGTTTTTATCGTGTTGGTCCATTGAAGTCCCTGAGAGTTTGTCGAGTTCTTCCTTGGGGCGGCCAAAGACCTTACCCACCTCACGGAAAATGGATTTGTATTTGAATTCCACGTTGGTGCCGCAAAAGGCGACATGTTCGCGTCCGTAGCGGGTAAAAATATATTCGAGAATAGTATCACGCTCTTTCCAGGACCAGTCAATATCGAAGTCCGGCGGGCTTTTGCGGTTCAGGTTCAGGAAGCGTTCAAAATAGAGGTCGAGTTCTAACGGGCAGATATCGGTAATGCCCAGGCAGTAGGCAATAATGCTGTTGGCCCCGCTGCCCCGGCCAATATGCAAAAAACCCATGGAGTTGCTGTAACGGATAATGTCCCAGGTGATCAGGAAGTACCCGCTAAATTCAAGCTCGTGGATTACTTTAAGTTCTTTTTCGATGCGCTCTTCAGCAGCGCGATTCCCTTTGCCATACCTTTTGATCAGGCCCTGCTGTGCCAGGCGGGTCAGGAGCTGCAGGTCGGTATCACTATCTGCGGTATAATGCTTTTTATTTCTGGGTACTTTAAATTCGTATTCGAAGTGGCAGCTTTCCATCAGGATTTTCGTGTTTTCGACAATGATTGGATACTGGCTGTACGTGGCAAGCAGCTCACTGCCCGGCACCATTACCTCGCCAGGGCCACAATAATCCGAAGGGGTCAGCTTGCTTCCAAGGGTATTCAGGTCAATCGCCCGCAGGATACGGTGCAGGTTGTATTCCGGCTTGTCGCGAAAGGTAACAGGATGCAATACGACCATTTTATTCAGCTTTGACTGCCATTCCGGGCGAATCAGCAGGGAGCGGTTTTCAGGGCGGATGCCGATGTATTCAAAATCCCTCAGTACCTCAGGGATGTTGTCAATGGGATATATTACAACGACATTTTCGAAGTCCGGGGCGACAAGTGGCAACGGTGTCCCGGCAAGGTTGTGCTGGGTGCGTAGGCGGTTGATCTCCCCAAGGCCCACACGGTTTTTTGCCAGTGCGATATAATGCAGCCGGTTCTCATGGCGCAATTCCATACCGACGATTGCCCTGATGCCTGCTTCGTTACACAGCCTGTAAAATTCATAAATGCCCGTTACCGTATTGATGTCGGTAAGCGCCATAGCCGTTACCCCACAGCCGACCGCAAGCGGTATAAGGTCTGCCAACGGAATGGTGCCGTACCGTAGGCTGTGAAAAGAATGGCAATTGAGGTACATCTTAAAGGGCTTTAGGTTTCAGGAATGCACCGTTGCAGCGCATCACGGCATTGGCCCCAAAACGGTTTTTGATCTTGTCCATCGCCTGGTAAAGCGACATTAATTCAACCGTATCTTCAAACATATTGATCTGGTAGGTACCGCGTACCAGCCCGCTAAAGCGCACGCCGATAAGGCGCAGGCTCATGCGGCGCTGGTACAGCTTTTCAAAAAGCTCCAGCACCGCCTTGGTTAGAGAGTGGTCTGCGGAAGTATAATCAAGGCTGACCTGTCGGGTTTCTGTATCAAAATTGGAATACCGGATCTTAACCGTTACCGTTGATGTCAGCCAGTTCTCCTGGCGTAGCTGGTAGGCCAGTTTTTCCACCATGCCACAGAATACCGCCCGTAAAAAATGCAGGTCGGTCGTATCCTGATGGAACGTGTCTTCTGTAGAAAGCGATTTGCGCTCACGGTGCGGTTCCACCGGTGTGTTGTCAATACCGTTCGCTTTTTTCCATAGTTCCAGGCCGTTCTTGCCAATCATCTCCTGCAACACCTGTCTCGGCATTTCAGCAAGGGTTTGTATGTTGCGGATACCAATACGGGATAACAACGTAAAGGTGGCGTTACCGACCATAGGAATCTTACGGATGGAAAGTGGGTTAAGAAAGTGTTGTACCTGTTGGCCCGAAATTTCAAGGTTGCCTTTAGGCTTTCCCTCCCCAGTGGCGATCTTGGAAACGGTCTTGTTCACCGATAAGGCAAAACTGATTGGCAGGCCGGTTTCATGGGTGACTTTCGCTGCCAGCTCATTCGTCCACTTATAGGCACCATGGAACTTGTCCATCCCGGTAATATCCAGGTAGTGCTCGTCGATGGATGCCTTTTCCACAACGGGTGCTTTTTCCTCAATAATCTGGGTAACGGTGTTCGAATAACAGGAAAATAATTCCATATCGCCCTTTACAATTTTTGCTTCGGGACAGAGCTTTAGCGCCATTTTAATCGGCATGGCGGAGCGCACGCCAAACCGGCGCGCCTCATACGAGCAGGAAGCCACCACGCCACGGTCGCCACCGCCCACAATAAGGGGAATACCTTCCAAATCAGAGTTTTGTAGCCTTACGCAGGATACGAAAAACGTATCCAGATCCATATGCACAATCGAGCGTTCCATAATCAATCCATTTTGTACCCCACAAAATTAGGATAGATATTCCCAAAATAGTTTATATTTGTCGGGATAAATAATCCCAAAACGCTTATGTCTTTATTCTCTGACAATATCAGGCACCTCCGAATGAAAAAAGATGTCTCGCAGGAAATTGTTGCTGAGAGCCTTTCTATTTCACGCGATATCCTTGCTAAATACGAGCAGGGAAAGTCGCAGGCACCGTATGAAAACCTCATCAAACTGTCTCGGTATTACCACGTCAGCATTGACTTGTTGTTGACCGTTGACATCCGTAAAATCGATATGGACGGGCTTATACAACTGGATGATAACCGGATTGTGCTCCCCATTACCGTCGACCAGAACGGCGGGAACCTAATTGAAATCATCCCGCAAAAAGCAAAGGCGGGCTATTTGAGCGGCTACAGTGACCCGGAATTTATTGAAAGCCTGCAACACATTGCGTTACCTTTTTTACGTAACGGCAAATACCGTGCATTTCCCATCGAGGGCCGCTCGATGCCGCCGTTCCGGGAAGGCAGCTTCATTGTTGCTGAGTATGTGGAGCATTTAGAACATATTAAGGATGGCCAGACATACATCATGCTTACAAAGAATGATGGCATTGTCTATAAGCGCATCTATAGGAAAGGAAAAAAGTTCCTGTTCCATTCTGACAACCCTGATTTTGAGCCTTACGAAGTAACCCCTTCACAAATCCTTGAAGCCTGGAAATTTGCCTGTGGGTTTACAATAAACGAATTTGAACCGGACGATTTACCACCGGACACCATAAAAGCATTGCTTTTGGACTTAAAAAAAGAAGTGGGAACTATTACAAAAAAACTTCAATAACAAAATTTTTATTTAAATAACTGTATTTGAGCGCTTTTGTCTTGTTTTGGCTGCGTTGTAACACAATTAAACAAGATACCTTGCCTGTATCAATTTGCATATAGTATTCCTGAACAAGGATGCGCTATTAGCATAAATAATGCAGGATATGAAAATCTCAAGAACTTCATTAAAAAATGCTTTTGTCGAAACCATTGCGCTCCTGTATATACTTTTATTTGTGTATGCTGCGGTAAGTAAGCTACTTGACTTTAAAAATTTTCAGGTACAATTAGGGCAATCACCACTATTAAGCCCGTTCGCAAACTATATTGCCTGGATAGTACCGGTATGCGAATTGCTGATCGCATTTTTAATAATGATTAGAAAGACCCGGTTAATTGGGCTGTTTTCAGCCTACCTACTGATGGTAATGTTCACCGCGTATATCTTCGTCATCCTAAATTATACTGCATTTATACCCTGTTCCTGTGGCGGGATCTTAGAGAAATTAGGATGGACGGAACACTTGATTTTTAATTTTATATTTATCCTTCTTGCAGTTACCTCCCTATTTTATTTATCAAAAACTGAGCAAAAATACCCACCCGCAATTTCAAAATCGGGGTCGCGTCTTATTTTTTGGTCTGCCACGTTATTAGGGATTTGTAGTATAGTAGTGCTGTTCCTATGGTCTGAAAATATCGTCCATTATCACAACAGGCTTACCCGGAGGTTTCCGCATACACCGGCGCACCGGACGGCAAATATTGACTTAAAATTGCATTCTTACTATATAGCCGGAGCAAATGGATCCTACATCTATTTAGGGAATACAACGGCACCCTTACTTCTAACCATTTTTAATACCCGGTTACAGCTAACCCAAAAGCGACTTATTACCCTTGATAAGAATGATTTTTCTTATAGGGATTTACGAATAATAGTAAAAGACAACTATTTCTATGTTGTAGATGGCACTGTGCCCTGTATTTATAAAGGAAGTGTAGAAGACTGGAAAGCCACGCTTATACAAAAGGGAGGGGAATATTTTGGAAAAGCTACAGCGATTGACAGCATTTCCCTGGTGTTGCGTACACATAACGCTTTCTCGGGCGAAAGCATATTGGGTGTTATCAACACAAGTACCGGAAAAACCACCTTGAATAAAGAAATATTGCAACGTCAGTTCGATGGGGTGTTTGATGTCGATGGACAATTGCATTACAGTTCCGGGCTTAACAGGATCGTCTATCTCTATGCCTACCGTAACCAATTTACATTAGCTGATACTGCATTAAAAATTGACTACAGGGGCACTACCATTGATACGATTGAAAAAGCTGACTTAAAAGTCGTCAAGGTCGAAAGCCACCACGTACGGAAATTCGCCAAACCGCCCCTCTTTGTGAATAAGGCAAGTAGCGTATATGGGGCATACCTGTATGTTGATTCCGCAGTACCTGGGCACTTTGAAGATGATAAGCTTTGGAAAAGTTCCAGCATAATAGATGTATATAACCTGTCGGATAACAGCTATGTGTTCAGTTTCTGCATTTATGACATTGCGGGAGAAAAGGTGCGGGAATTTGTGGTCTATGATAATCATCTTTTTGCCCTTGTCGGCAGTTACCTGCTATATTCTCCATTAAACAAAAAAATTATGGATAAATACCTGCGTTAAGCTTACCCTATAAAAAGACTATTGGCCAAATAGCAGGGGAAGGTCGAAAACCTGTAACAGAGTAGACCACAACTTAAATTTATTATCATGAATACAAAGCTTTTAAATTTTGTAGCTCCATTAGCCACAGTTGTGTTTGGAGTATTTGGGGCTGTAGGTACACAAGCAGTTGAAAAAACTGAAGCGTTTGCCCCTGTAATGGGTTGGAGGCACGTTGATGGCACCACTCCATGTGAAGAAGTACAAATCTGTTCCAATTCAGGATCATTCGATTGTACCGCACCCGATGGTGCCCAGCTTTATATCAAGCCGGGCGCTACTTGTCTTGTCCCTTTAAAAAGGAACACGCAGTAAATCCTTTAAAAGATGCCGCCGTAAGGCGGCATCTGCTTTTATTGCTATCAAGGTATTAATAGTCAGGTTTCATCCATTCCGTGAATTGCCCGTTTTTCAGATAATGTCCAAACCATTGGGAAATTCGCCTGTTCAGGTCTTCCTGGCTTGCCGCCTGATTAAGATTATGGCCTTCCCCGGGATAAACCAGCAATACATGTTCTTTGTTGAGCCTGCGCAAAGCCAGGTAAAATTCCATGCTCTGGAGCGCGTGTATGTGGCGGTCGTCCTCACCCGTCCATCCCAGGAGCGGGGTTGTTACTTTTTCAGCAAGAAGCACCGGAGAATTATCAAGATAGCCCTGCATATCTTCAAAAATAGATTTACCAATACGTAACTGGTCGTATTCAGCCCTGTAATAGTCGGGCTTACATAATGTAGCACCCATGTAAAAATAACTGCTGATCAGGTCCGTCCATGCCGCCCCGGAAACTGCAGCGGCAAACCTGTCCGTCTGGGTAATGATAAGATCGGTTTCGTATCCCCCAAAAGAGTGACCTATCAGCCCTACCTTTTGCCCATCAACGCCAGCCTTATCAATTGCAGCATCCACCGCTGCCAATACAGTGCCCGTAATGGACTTTGCCGTTTTCCCAAATTCATAATACAGGTCGGGAAGTAAAACAAAATATCCCTGGTTGCACATGTGGGGTATATTAAATCCGTCGCCACTGTGCAGTGAAGGATTTCTGTATTCGTTAAAGCGATGGGACTGTTTTTCATATATATGTACAATCATGGGATACTTTTTCCCCTCTTCATATCCCACAGGGTAATATAAAATGCCCGATAAGGGCTGACCTTTATAGCTATAGCGAATGAGTACCGCTTTTTGCGGTAGATAGTGTTGCGCCTGAGGGTTGGTTTCCAGCACTGTGGCCTTTGTACCTTTTTTTGATACCACTACTATGGAGGGCGATTGGCTACAGCTCTGTTCCACATGAACATAGGCTTCTGAGCCTAAGGCGGTAACCTGGTCCACCTTCATGTCCTGCCAAACTATTTCATTTAAACCTGAACCGGCTTTCCATTCTGAATACCCCGACCAGCCATCTACAGCAGATGTTGCCGTGAGTAGCAAGCCTTTCTCTAAATCCAATTTTGGCGCAGCTAGAAGTTCATTTGTGGGTACTACCGTGCCATACAAGGGCTTTGCAATACGGTATATCCTGTTGTTTTCCCTTCCTGATGTTATCCTGTTTGCCGTTTTGTCGTTTAACCCAACAAGCCAAAGGTCAAATTTATCATACAAAATCAAATGGTTCCCATCGTTGGTGTAGCCGGCAAAACCATAAGGATAGGGTTCGGCAGGCGTAGTATCCTGCTGCGCGAAATGGCTATCCAGCCCCAACGTAAGGTTACGGGTAGATTGCTGCCGTATGTTGTAAAGCCACCAGTCCCCTTTGTTGAAGTAGCATAGATATTGCCCATTTTTAGAAGCCTTTGGTATAAAGTCACCGGAAAGCTTATCCTTAATTAATGTTTCTTTGCCATCCGACAAATTTGTCACATACAGGTCAATAGGGCTGTTAAGTGCGGATTGTGGTTCATATGCAATGGGGTCATAGGTAAATGCATGGGAATAGGTGCCGTTCAGAAATACTTTTGGCCTTTGCTGTGTGCCAATCCTTTTGACCTCACCCGAACCGGTATCCCAAACTGCCAGCTTGTTTAATGAGCTATAGTCCCCGAATACATTACTGTACCCCACCAGGAGGCGGTCCTTTGTGTTCCATACCTGTACGGAATCGGTATGCATTATCCTACTTAGGCTTTTTTGTTCCTGCAACCAAAAAAACACTTTTTTTCCATCGTCACTTACCTGAAGCCTTTCGGGGTTTTCGGTAGCGATTTTTAGTGAAACACTAATGCTATCCGGTAATGGAGGGCATTTGCTGAGCAGTAATTTCCTGCAATCGAAGCGGTACACTGAACCCTCGCTGCTGTTATTGAAAATAAATGCCAATATGTTATCATTTGATGCAAAACCTTCAAATGTTCCACCTTCCAGCTTCAATACCTCCCTTTCGGTTATTTTTTTATCAAGGTGTACGAGCCTTACCACTTTTTCTCCACCGATAAGGGCACTATAGACAAGCCACTTTCTGTGCGGAGCCATATACCAGTTTTCAATATTAGAGGCCGTTACGACGGATTTTCCATCCCTATCGCGTATTTCAAGTGCATCAACCTCCGTACCGGCATGCTTTCTAAGTAATATGAGGTAATTGCCTTCAGCGGCAAACCGAAATTGGCGTACCCCGGGTATTTTTTCCTTACTGCCGTTTACAAGGTTCTGCATATAAAGGGTATCATTGGCAAGGGAAGAAAATTGATTCCCTGAAAATGTGCCCTGCCTGCAACCCGGAAAGCTGTATTGGGTAGTGCCCGTTGTTGCCTTAACAAACAAGGTATCTTTTCGTGATTCATACATTAAAAGATAGCTTATCCATAGCCCTTTAGGGTCAACATCGCGCAGCAACAGCCTGTTCCATTGCTGGTATTCCGAAGGCGGTACAGGCTGCAGTACCTGTTGCCCATGCGTAAAATGAGTTGCCATGCAAAATAAAATAGTACAGGCAGCAACCTTCAGATAAGTACTGTGGTTTTTAATATCCTTCATTTTGTGGTGCAAGGTTGGGGTTGAGCAACAATTCCGATTCAGGAAGTGGCAACAAGCTGTTATACGTATTCCATCCGGTTTTTACCGGACTTAAGGTGCTATTGAGTAAACCAAGCCTTTTGAGGTCAAAAAAGCGGTGTCCCGCCTCGGTAAAGAGTTCCAACTGCCTTTGGCGCACTACCTCATCCATAAGGGTATCGGGAGAACCCCCGCCGGTATCCGGCAGGCCTGCGAAATTCCGTATCACATTAATGTCAGCAATTGCACCGTCAAGGTCACCGGTATGTATACGTGCTTCCGCACGTATCAGGTACAGCTCTGCCATGCGCAGGATTACGGAGTATTCCACTGAGGAGCCTGTGTTTGAGCCTTCCCTGTATTTATACGAATGGTACCACGTATCCGTCCCGTCGGTAACTTCCCGCAGCCATGCAGCTTTCCGTAAATCGATAGCTTCAAATGCATTTACCAACGTGGCGGTAAGTGCGGCGGTTGGCGGCGGCCCTTGTTCAAAAATAAAAATACTGCCCTCATAGGTATTGCTGCCTTCATAGGCCGGCATAAGCTGCCATATTGTTGAAGGGCTATCTTTTAGGAAAACAGTTTCCGGACCATCACCAAGAGTATATACTCCGGTTTGTCCAATCACATAAGAGGCAGATTGCACCGCTTCCTGCCAATCCTCCTGATAGAGATAAACCCGGGCCATTAGCGCCATGCATGCACTTTTATTTGGCCGTACCCTTTCAGGGGTTGTGTATTCGTCGCTAAGCAGTTGTGCCGCGCGCGTAAGGTCTTCTTTAATCTGGGCGTATACTGCTGTTTCGTCCATCCGTGATACCGACTTGTTTACCAAATAATCTGTAGTTTTTACGTACGGTATCGCGCCGAAACTATTTACCAGATACAGGTGTAGCAATGCCCTGACAAACAGGGCTTCTCCGGTAAGCTGGTCGCGGTCTGCCTGCTCCATTGAAGCGGAACCGGCAACTCCTTCGATTACTGCATTGGCGGCATAAACCTGGTTATAGCTTGCTGTCCAAAGCTCACTTATTTCTGAGCCGGAAGGTAAAATTGCATTATTGTAAAAATTGGCGGCACCCGTTGTAGGCGTGCCGTAGTACTCCAGCTCGTCGGTATAGAGCGATAGAAGAAAAGGCGCGCCGGTCGGGTATCCTGTAAGCATACCGCGCTCCCTGATTGAACTGTATATTTCCGTCATTGCGGCGGTAGCGGTAGCCTTGTCCTCGAAAACATCCGGTGCGGCAAGCTGAGAACTCGGTAGGTCTACTTCTGTGAAGCTATCGCAGCCTCCGCATACGAGCAACATAGCGGCGAGTGGCATCCAAGCCCTTAATGTATGGGACAGCATTTTTTTGGTAGTTTTTATAAATATTTTTTTCATGGTGTATCAGGTTAAAATGTTACGTGTATCCCTGTAATAAAAACTTTTAGCGGCGGCAGGTAGCCTGAAGACCTAAATTCCGGGTCTACACCTTTGTAGGCTGTCCATGTCATCAGGTTTTGGCCCTGGAAGCTTATGCTACACGTGAATTTTTTTGTCCATTCTTTTGGAAGCGCATAGGAAAGCGATACGTTCTTCAGCCGGATAAAGGATGCATCGCCAATTGCGGCATCGCTCTGTGTAAAAAATGTATTAGCAGCCCTGCTTAATGCATTGCTGTTACTGTATGCCTGGTAGTCGCCGTCAGCACCTTCCGCCTGCCAGTGGCTTGTAACGTCCGTGGCCTGGTTTGCCATTGTACCGGGCATGGGCATCCTGTAATTTTCATTAAAATTTAATTGCTTGACAAACTGCAGCAGGAAATCCAGTGTTATGCCCTTGTAGCGCAATTGATTTTGCAGGCCACCGTAATATTTTGGATTGAGGTCTTTAATAATGCCTTTATCCTCAGTCGCAGAAATAGCGCCGTCACCATTAATATCTTCAAAGGTGTACCTTCCCGACTGCGGGTCGATACCCGTATAGTGGTATACCCTGACAATGTTTAAGGGCTCGCCGATTATGTACCGGTTGGCATAGGTTGACCCTTCAAGGTTAGGAAATGAAACCAGCTTATTCTTAATGAATGAAATATTGAAATTTGAGCTCCATTCAAAATCACGGTGGCTGATATTGGTGGTACCGACACTACATTCAAACCCGCTGTTTTGTACTGTAGCATCAAGGTTGCCCATAAGTTCTGAAAAACCTGTGGTGGACGGAAGCGGGATCCCGACCAGTTGGCTTGACGAACGGTTGTTAAAAAACGAAAGCGTAGTACGTATCTTATCCTTTAAAAATCCCAGTTCCAAAGCCAGTTCCAGTTTTTGGTTTGTTTCCCACCCATATTCCGGATTAAAAAGCCTCGAAGGCATGAGCCCGGCTACCCCCTGATAGGTACTGCCTGAAATGCTATACGTATCTAGGTATTGGTAGTCGCCTATCTGGTCGTTACCCGATGTGCCATAGCTTGCCCGCAGTTTTCCAAGGCTTAAGAAAGGAATCTTTTCCATGAACTTCTCCTTTGAGAAGAGCCATGCGCCACCAACAGCACCAAAGTAAGCGAACTTTTTGCCCGGCCCAAACCTGCTCGAACCGTCACGGCGCCCCGTCAGGTTTATAATATACTTCCCATCCCAGTTAAAATTAGCCCTGCCAAAAAATGCCTGATAGCGGTAGATACTCTCATCGCTTGACAATACGGTAGTGTATGCAGCAGATGCCGGATTTTCTATGAGGCTGTTACTCGAAAAACCTTCTCCCATGGTAACTGTTTGGCGGGCCTGCTGCTCCTGGAACGTTGACCCGGCCAGCAGCTGGATCTTGGCTTTACCGAAGTCCATATCCCATGTGAGCTGCGGTTCCGCGATATACGAGTTGCGTTGCAGCGTATTGTCAAATACCGATGAAACTTCGCTACCTAATCCATACGAAGGATTAAAAGTAGTTGACGGCAAAAGGTTAAGCTGATTTTGCCTTAGATCAGTATAGCCAAAATTGCCCTTAACGAGGAACCCTGCACCAAGGTCATAAGAAATCACACTGTTAGCCAGCAGGTCGTATGTTTTGCTTTTAATAGTCCCTTCAATTTTAGCCAGCGGATTATTAAATGTCCCACCTTCCCAGTTCAGGTTGCCCTGTTCATCATACAGAGCCGGGGCATTCGGGGCAAGGGTAATAGCGTCGCGCGTTAGGTCCGCCGTAGGCATATCGTTGTCCTGCACCGTATAATTGCAAGAAAATGTAATCTTGAATTTACTATCCGCCGATTGATGATTTACGTTGACATGCCCGTTAGCCCTTTTGTACTGAAAATCACCCGGAAATACAGTAGTCTGCTTATTAAAACTGCCACTTACTAAAAACTGGGTTTGGGATGACCCACCGGAAAGTGAAGCCTGAAGCGTGTTGTATTGGGCGGTGCCCCCAATCAGTTCCTTTTGCCAGTCGGTATAACGTTCCTGGTCCCAGGTTCCGTTAACGTCATAAGCACTGGCAGGGTATTGTGATACCCCGTCCTTTTGAAATGCCTCACGGCGCATGGCCAGGTATTGTTGCGTATTCATGAGCGACATAAAGTTGGTAACCCTGCCAATACCGCCTGTGTAATCTGCGCTAAAAGTAGTTTTGCCCTGTTGTCCCTTTTTAGTGGTAATCAATACAACGCCATTCGCCCCCCGTGAGCCGTAGATTGCTGTGGCATCGGCATCCTTAAGGATTTCTATAGCCGCAATATCCGCAGGGTTAATGCTGTTGAGTGGGCTGTTTTGTACCGGCATGTTACCTGAGGTATAAGTGCTGCCAATACTTTGTGAGGAGTACGGCACGCCATCAATGATATAAAGTGGGCTGTTGCCGTCCATGCGCAGGCTGTTGATCCCGCGTATCTCTATGTCAAATCCACCGCCGGGCATTCCTGAATTCTGAATTACATTTACACCGGCCATACGTCCCTGCATGGTAGCCAATACATTAGCGACCGGCTGTTTTTCAATATCCTTCGCCGTGATGCGTGCAATACTTCCGGTACTTTCTTTTTGCTTTACGGAATAATACCCTGCATTAATAGTAAGTTCTTCAAGCTGTGTGCTGTCTTCCTGAAGTGTAATGCTTAGGCTGCTTTGCGCGCCGGCAACAACCTCAACAGTTTTATAGCCTGTAAATGAGAAAACAAGTACATCACCTGCACTTGCAGCAATCGAGAATTTACCATCAGCATCGGAGATTGTGGATCGTGTTGAACCTTTTACCATCACGATAACACCCGGCAAAGCGCCGGAAGCATCGGATACGGTGCCGGTAATGGTTTGTTGAAAATACGCTACACGCAAGGGAGACGCATGTGCCCGGGCCAAGGCACTACAAGGAAGGGATGCTAAAACAACAGAATAGAAAAGCACCCTCAGCCCATTGTCATAAGAAATAAATTTCATAACATTGGTTAAGATTAAATGAAACAAACGGTTTTATTGGTCTATGCCCTCTGTCGGTCTCCAAACTATCGGAGGGCTTTTTTATGTACTCAAATAAAAATAAGTAACCCGGCCTTTCCCCTAAACTAACTCGAAAGAGGAATACCAGTACGGGCCGGGCCACTTAAATATGAAAAATTAAACCATAGGCATAACAGATTACGTATTGCTATTGTATGCGAAACTGGTGCTGAAATAAAAGAAGTAAAACGCCAAGAATATAGCTGAGGAAATCTCCTAAAAAGGAGGCGTGGGTTTAAACTCAGCTTATTGCCTTCAAGGTACTGGTATACCGGGAACAATAAGTGAGCCCACGCCATATGGCGTGAGCATTTCACTTATCACCTCGTTCCCATTAAAAATTACCAGTTTTTGAAGGCGAGATTCAAAGCGCGAATGCTTCATATTGTAGTAGAAGTATCGCAAATATATATCATCAAAACAAATATAGCAAAAATAATGTTTTTAATGGTACGTGTACCATTGTTTTTTTTATGAAATTTTCGGCTATTTGTATATTAATTCTATAGACTTTGACTGAAATTGAGATTTTTATTATCGAAAAAGTAAAAAAGATGCGACTCGATAGAGATATTTCGCAACTTGCTCTTTCACAGAAAATCGACATGAACGACAGCTTCGTAAGCCATGTAGAATCGGAAACCAAAAGAGCTAAATATAATGTAAATCATATTAATAAAATAGCTAAGGTTTTCAAATGTTCTCCCAAAGATTTTTTGCCTGAGACCCCACTATAAGATAAGTTCATAGTTTCTAATATTAATTCATAATTTCAATTTTAATATTTTTTATTGTTGCGTACTTTATCTACTTTTGAAAGGTAGTAATCATTTAATATACACTCATTATGTCCGATCAGCTTCAAACTTCCGAACTAAGAGAATCTATATATGAAACTGGCATCGAACAAGAAAATGAAAATGATATTCTTGATGATCCATTTAATCCTGAGGAAATATCTATAGAATCAAAATTAGTTTCTATGGATAACTGTTTGAGACGTTTGCAGCAGGAAACAATTTTACTTAATCCAGATTTTCAAAGAAATGAAGTATGGACATTGGATAAAAAGTCGCAATTGATTGAATCTTTAATGCTCAAAATTCCGCTTCCAATGTTTTATGTCTCTGCAGACGAGAAGAATAATTACACTGTTGTCGATGGTTTGCAACGGTTAAGCACAATAAGAAGCTTCATTTTGGGAGATGGTTATATTCAAAAATTGAAGCTTAAACAAACTGATAGCGAAATATTAGATAAATCTAAGGGTAATGGCTTTAAATTGCAAAACTTGGAATTTTGGGAAATTTATAATGGTAAAAATTTTAATGAGCTTCCCCTTAATATACAAAATAATATTCTAGATACGGAATTCAGATTTACTGTAATTAATCCCGGAACCCCTGAGGAAGTTAGAAGAAATATATTTAAAAGGATTAATACAGGAGGTCTCCCTTTAAGTAGTCAGGAAATTCGGAATGCATTATATATTGGACAATCGACTTTACTACTAAATGAGTTATCTGAATTTCACGAATTTCACGAAGCTACTGGTCATTCAATAAGAAATTTAAGAATGGAGGATAAAGAACTTATCTTAAGATTTCTTTCATTTTTAATTCGCAATTACACGACGTATAGAAAAACGATCAATGCGGACAGTTTAATGAGCGATACTATGATAATCATTAATGCCATGCCAGACTTGGCTTCCAAGGAATTTAAAAAATTACTTGAGAAGCAAAAGGTTATTTTAGAAGATATATCTTTTAAAGATATTAATGATATAAAAGAGCAATTCACTAAGGCAATGACCCGTTCATACCAATTGTTCGGTAAACATACTTTTAGAAAAAGCTATGGCAGTAAGTCTCGCAGCCCCATCAATAAATCGCTATTTGAAACGTGGGGAGTCCTTCTATCACAATTAAATAAGGATGATTATAATGTATTGATAGAAAACAAGGAAGAATTTTTAATGGAATATGAAGAAATCGTTGAAGATTATGATTTTCAGATAGCGATTTCACGTGACAGTATGAAGCATACTGCAGTTTCATTTAGATTTACCAAATTGAAAAACTTAATAGAGAAATACTCATCATGATAGATAGCATTGAACTTAATGGATTTAAATCATTTGTTTCAGAAATAATTGATTTAAATGGTTTAACTCTTCTAACAGGGCTTAATAGTAGCGGTAAAAGTTCGGTTATACAAAGTATATTACTTCTCGAAAAAGGATATCGGAAAGAGAAGATAGCTATAGAAGGACATGGAAGTTTACGAGGCTTGAAAAACTCTTATAGTCCTAATTTAGAAATTCAAGCGAATTTTACAAATAGCACTTCCATATCTATAGTTGATGATCACGTAAATGTGATTGGTGATGTAGAATTTCCCGAAATAATATATATTTCAGCAGATCGATTTGGACCAGAGACAAGCATGCCAATTTATATAGATAGTAGTAGAATTGGAAGTAAAGGTCAAAATATCTTTAATTGTATAGAAATTAACGCTGATAAAGAGATAAACCCTAAGCTCAAGCATGAAAATTCTGAAGGAGACACATTTTTATTTAACCTGCGAGCTTGGCTTGGAGTTATTGCTCCAAATGTACAGTTTTTGCACAAAATCGAAGAAATCACGGATTCTTCTTTTGGAACATTTAATGGTCATAGATCCAAAAATGTAGGTTTTGGATTAAGCTATACTTTACCAATTATCACAGCACTATTGCTAGGAAGCGTTACACCAAACTGCATTGTAATGCTTGAAAATCCGGAAGCACATTTACATCCGCGCGGTCAAACAGAAATAGGACGACTAATCTCGCTCTGTGTTGAATGTGGTGTACAGGTCATTGTTGAAACACATAGTGATCACTTATTTGATTCAATCCGCGTTCAAGCGAAGTTAGAGGATAATTTTTTTGAAAAAGTCAATATTTATTGGTTTCAATTAGATAAAAATAACAATACAGATAGTCAATTTAGTACGTTAGATAATACTGGGCGATTAGATTCATGGCCTCTTGGATTGTTTGATCAATTTCATATTAATGCTAGTAAACTTCTTTAATGGAAAATTTTTATTTTAATGAATGTTTACCACAGAAGTATACATTCACAGACTATTTAAAAAAATTCTGTAATACACTTGCTGAGTTTAAAATAATAGATGATAAGTTTCCTGCATTAGAAAAGTCTGTTACAATTCAAAAGCTTCCATCAGATTTAAAAATTGGATCTGATTATACCCTTCAAGATATCATTGAAGCTATCGAAAATAAAGACTCGAAAACAATTGCATTTGCGTATTTTAATCGGTATCCAATTGATAAACACTTTATTATCGAACATGAACAAGTAGAGGTTCTTTTGAAAGAAAATTATAGTATACAGGTCGATGGTGAAAATTTAGATGCACTTAATCTCAGTATTGTTTCTATACATGAAGGAATTCTATTTACAAGCTGTATTCATGAAGACGTAAAAAAAGATACGTTATCTATTATTTCGGAGGATACTTCAAACATTATCAGTTTGTCGAATTTATATGGCAACCCTCAAAATACTAGTTACATTATTCAAAAGATAGAGAAAATTATACATGCTAAGTTATCTATTTTTGAACAAATTATATTATTACTTGGTAATTGCATTTATTCTACTGCTTACGAAAGAGACTTTTACAAACTAAGTCTAATTGAACAACAGTCAATTCTTGAAGAGTTCTCTAAAGCAGTAGCAAGAAACTTAGCATCACCTCTTTTTCCTGACACGAAGCTAGTAAAGGATGTTACACAATCTGGTCAAAATAAAACAATATATGAACTACGTATTTACACACCGAATGCGCTGAGAGTTTATTTTCATGAAGGCTCAAATACGACATATCTTGCATCTATCCAAGCGAAGTCGAATCCTAATCAAGGAGTCGATATTAAGAAAGCCTATACTAAAATTAAGAGTATGCTTTTAACATCTTAATGATAACTAGCAATCACAAGCGTGATTCAAACGAAGGATTAATGGTGTATTATCTATATATCTTGATCATTATTTATTATTATATGTATCTTCAATTTCCTTCCTGATCTTTGCACTAAAATAATTTGGAGAAATCCTGGTGCGCCCCTTAAAAGCCGAGACAAAGCGTTGCGTCGTACTAAAACCTGCTTCATTAGCCAGTGCGTCATGGGTGTACAAACGCTTGTGCTTATCGGTTTTTAATAGTTCTATTATATAATCTACCTTAAGGTCATTAAGATATTTTGTAAAACTTTTCTCCCTATAAAAGAGAATGATCTCTGAAGCATAGCGATTGTTTGTTTCCAGAGAGACAGCAAGTGTTGTGAGCGTAACATCTTTTTCGAGAAATTTCATAGCCTTTTCCCACTTCTCCAGCAGATGTAGTATTTTAGCAACGGTATCCGGTGCAATATCCAGCTCACGCGGTGTGCCCTTTTCCCTTTTGGGTGTTTCTTTTTTATTATCCTCTAAGAGTTCCCTGAATATACGCTCTTTGCGCCTATTCCTGAACCAGTTAATAAGTAACACAACACTAGTCACTCCCAGTATTACCGAACTTACTACGAGAACATCTTTTTTTAAGCGCTCTTTTTTAAGGAGCACTTCAACATTTTTCTTTTCCTGAACCAAGGCCTTGGTGTCGTAATTTTTATGAATATTGTCATACAAATGGTCATGGGTACTGATAAGGATACTGTCCGCCATCAACAGGCGATCCACGTAATACAACACTTGTTTAGGCTGATTGTGCTTTTTGTAAAACTGGATCAGGAGTTCAAAATTTTCTCTCAGGTCGGGGCGTATGTATTCGCGCTCATCGAATACTTTATCTACTTTTTTTAAATATGGCAATGCTTCACGATATCGTTTCATTGACCAATAACTCTTGCCGATGTAAAAATCGGCAACCGCTACATTGGCATAATCACCCTGCTCTTCAATAGCAGGAATTGATCTCTTTAGATTTTCAATAGCCTGCGTATAGTTCCGTATAAAATATTGGTTTTGCCCATCGAGGTGCAAAAAGTAGCCGTCCATGCTGTGGTTGTTGAGCCGGCTTGCCTCCTTATAGCCCAGAGCCACCATCGCTTCAGATTTTCCGTAATTACCTTCACTGTTGTAGCAAAGCCCTATGGAGTGCAAGGTATTAAGGTAGGCACGGGCATTATTTTCTTTAAAATATTCCAGGCAGGCATTAAAAAGCTGAATAGCCTCCTCATTTTTTTTGAGATAATATTTTTCGTGGGCGATGTTGTATTTCAGCTTGTATTTTAAATAATCGTCTTTTGACCTTTCAATAAAAGGGCCGGCGATCAGGTAATTTTCAAGTGCCTGCTCGTGTCTTTTGAGGCCATAAAAAGCAATACCCCGCGAGAGGTAGGCGGAACCTATAATTTTGTCATTACCGGATTTACGTGCAGCCATTACCATACTGTCCGTGAACATAATCTTGAGGTCGCTGTCCGTAACGTCTACATAATTCTTATAGGCAGTAACGAGCATTTCGAAATCCTGTTCCGCTTTGGCCTTTTTGAGAAATGATTCGAGATATACCTTTTGCAAAGCCGTGTTCTTTTCTGCTTTCCTGATCTTATCAAAAAGGTACTTATACTCTTTTTGACTCAGCGAATCATGGGAATCTGCCCCAAATGTATTGTGTACTGCCAGGGTGATTATACCATATAATACTGCCCTAAAAATTTTATTTGCTGCCATCTGCAATGCGAAAAAGTTAATACCCGAACTTTTTATACTGTAGCTATAGTAAGGCAGAATTTTAAAATGGAGGCAAACCAAAATTAGCCAAAATGCTACCATTTGCAGCCATTTTAACAAATTTTAAGACTGTGAATTTTCAGAAAATCCACAGTTTAAAATACGAATTTCCAAACCTAATGATTTGCAACATGTTAAGCACGCCTATAGATTTGCTACTGAATTCAGAAGTCAATATGCCAGTAACATGGCAGCCAGTTTGTCTTACCCGGGTAAATGAGCTGATCGAAACGAATCAGTAACATTTAATTAAAAAGCCATGAAGAACGTTAATTTCCCTTCGTTGGGTTTACTTGTAGTAGCCCTGTTGTGTTCGTGCTCACCTGAGGATAGTATGGATACTTTACATCCTAACGCACAGGACAACCTTATACATCTTAAAGTTGGCGCGGTTGCCCCGAGCAATAAATCGAATGCTTATGATAGTGCAGGAGAAAGTTATAGGGAATTATTGTCCGAATATCAGTCCGGTACTTACGCCCCGGAGTCCCTTGCAGCAATTAAAGCTATTGTTAATGAGCTTACAGGTTCGCCCACTATTACGGCAACGGGAGACACTACCGATCCACAGCTAGCGGATATTATCCAATACCCGGAAACAAGTCTTAGCACCATCCTTCTACAGTCAGAACTCTCTCAAAATGCAAAGGATATCCTTTCCGATTTTGTAGCGGGCTTTGATGTCCTCAAAGCCAAGTCATTTGACGACATCTACATTGAAATCGTCAGCAAGGAAACCACTATTAATGATTTGGATTCACTGACCACTAATGATAAACGTGTCCTGCTCACCGTAATGTCCATTGCCCGTTACTCGCTGTCCAATAAATGCTGTGAGGATACCGACTGGGAAACCTCCGTCGGCAATATCGTGGCTGCAACCGCAGGCGCTTTGATTAATGCTGACACGGCTATTCGGTATACATTGATTACCCGAATCGGAGAGTATGAACTTGTACCCCTTTAGCTATTTTGAATGTAATGCCAGGTGACATAGACGTTGCCTGGCATTATTTATAAACTACTAATATTCCCGTATATGGAATTTATTTTAGAAGAAATGCCCGCAGAAGTACTTTACATTGGAGATGACGGTGCTGATATTAGTATCGAAAGAATTACCTCACCCGGTTGTTTTATTTTCATTTTTGTGAAGTCGGGAATCTTTGTCATAAAAATCGATGGAAAGCGTATTTCCTGTACTTCGGGTGAATTTGTAGTTGCCGTGAGCAAACAGCATCACGAGATACTGAAGTACGGTAAAAAAGTACTCTGTTATATTGTAAAGGTACAGTGGCAGTTTATCATGGGTACCAAGCTGTTCCTTAATTTTATAGAGGCATTCGTTAGTAGCGGCCCCGTTAAGTTATTCCCGGATACTTTTGACAGGAGTGTCCTCCTGCGCATCATGAAATTACTACATTATTTTTATGGCACAAGATCCAGCCCTTCGCGTTTCTCAAAACCATCCTTTGCAGCAGCACTAAGCCTCCTCGTTTTACAGGCGGGATGGCACTACAACACTACAGCCACTACCGGAGCATTAAAATATACCCGGAAAGAATCCCTAGCCATGCAGTTTTTAAAGCTTTTAATGCAGCATTTCAGGAAGGAGCGCACCTTGCGGTTCTATGCCGATGCGCTGTTTGTTACTGCGGGATATCTGAATAAGGCAGTGCGGGAGGTTACGGGGAAAACCGTGGGCATGTGCCTTGCGGATGTTGTGGTCAGCGAAGCAAAATATTTGCTGGAAACCTCGGAAGATACTATAGAGTCCATCAGCGAACAGTTAAGTTTTGGATCCTATGGCAGCTTTAGCCGGTTCTTTAAAAAACATACCCAGGTGACCCCTAATTCCTACCGAAGGGACTTTCACGGCTGATTAAACTGTGGCAAGGCATCAACTCTTACATTGTACTGTGCCGCTAATCAGGCCGTCCGGTATAATGTGCTTTAAACTTAGTATGTATGGTACACTCTGCATTTTACAGGAAGATACTTTCAGACATAAGCACAAAGGAGCAGGAACTGTCTATAGCCTCAGGCAATACCATTGACCATGCCGGACGAATGATTACGTTTTTACACGATGCCCTTTGCGAACTTAAGGAGCACCTCAATAAAGTCCCGTTGACGGACAGCGTCGAAGAAATTGCCTTTTTCAGGGAAGTCAAGCCGCAGGTAATGGGTAAGCTCATTTTCTACAATGAAGTGTACCGTATTGAGACCACCTGCCCGGTACAGGGAGGGAAAATGTACCGTAAATATTTTTCCGGGCAACTGAAGCTTTTAAAGCAAAATAAAGCGGGACAGCTGGACCTCGACTTTTACCGCTACTACCGCTCGGGACGTAATGATAAGGATACGGAGTTTTTTCAGCGGGACAAGCTGCATTTTATCAACGGGCTTGATGTTTTTTATTTCGAGATGGACCCGCATTTTTCAACCTATTACGACCATTTGGTCGCCCGTATTTTGGCTAATGACCTTTTGTATGCGTTTCTTTTATCCCGCGTTGACCCTGACAATCCCGTTCAAATCGGTTTGACCGACCTCCCTGAGGACTTATGCTGGACGGGAACAAAAAACGCGCTGATCGAACTTATTTATGCACTATATATTTCCGGGGTAATATCACACGGTAAAATCGGGGTGCGTAAAGTAAGCCTCATTTTCCAGGCACTGTTTAAAACACCGTTGGGCGATATCCACCATGCCTTCCACCGTATGAAAGACCGGGCTGGCCGCCGCACACTCTTTATCGACCAGTTAAAAGATTCATTGGAACAGTATATGGACAAGAGTTTATGAAATTAGTTGTATATTTTTTCAATCTCTAAAGCCAACCCTAATTATTGCCCTTAATTATACTGTCAATCTTATTGAATATGGTCTGCTCGTAGGAATCGAATTCGAAATTGACTTTCCGATCTTGTTCGTAATAATTAACTATCGTGCCAGGTACACCATAATCACTGGCTATCCTGCCCTGTTCGGTCAAAGCATTATACTCGAGTTTCATGAGTAGCCTGTCAATTCCTGCAACATCTTTCATATCAATGTTCCGCTTTTGTGACTGGTGAAACTTATACATTATATTGAACACACCAAGATATTTTACGACCTGATATTTAAGCGTGCTGTAAACAAATTCAGCAGTTTCTTTGATTGCTTCATCCTTAGACTTGCCCTGAAAATCTAATTTATATTGCATTGAACCAATAAAACCACCAATAAGGTAAAAATGAACGAAGTGAGTAAGGATAGAATACCGACCGTTCCTATCTTTTCTCTCAATTAAATTCAGTAGTTTTTGATTTTTAATAATCGGCGTAAGAACATTCATTACCACTTGAAAACCATCATTATCAATATCCAAACTATAATTCAATCTTCTAATAAGTGCTGTGATAACTGCAAATTGATTTTCTGATAGAACTGAAATGCGGTCATAAATCAGGATTTTCTCTGATCTGCTAACCACCTTGTAAGAATTAAGAACATCATCTGGAATACCCCTAGCATCCTGTTCCGATTTTATATTCTGTTTCTTCAAAGTATGTTCAACTTGCAGGAATTCATCAGGCGTGTAATAAATATCAATTTCGTCTTTAGGTGAAGCTATATCATAATTTTTATGCTTAATAGGTTCAGGTTCGCTATTAATTGCGTCCATAAACTTGTTCTGAAGCACGATTACACGACCAATAAAATGGTGGAGGAATCGTCCAGCTCTTCCTGCAATATTTTTGGCATCAAACTTTTTCAAATCCTTATCACCCTTCTTGCTATGTAGTACGATAAGGTTTTTAGCAGAGGTGTTAACCCCTTCGGTAATAGTTGTAGTAGAAATAAGGACCTTCAGGTGCCCTTTATTAAACAGGTTTATAATCTCTTTCTGAATATACTTAGGCACTAGGCCATGGTGTATACCTATCCCATTAACAAGGGCTTTGTAGACAACCCAGTCTTCTCCAAAATTTTTTGCTATGTGTTCCGCAAAGGAGAGGTAGGCAGTATATTCAAATTGCGGAATGATTGCACCATTGACAAGGGTTTTTGCATAGGTTTCCACGCCACTTCGTGTGGAGCAGTATATAATCGTATTTTCATCAATCTGTATTATATCCTTTACTGCGGAGATTAGCCTGACCGTTTTGGAGGTACTATCAAAGTCAAACTTCAGGTGTTCATCAATCGGGTATGATTTCGCTGTTTTAATGTCAGAATATTTTTTGTTTACAATTTCATACTGGTTAAAATCAAGAAGATCTATGCTATTGCCGCTTAAAAATTTATCGAATGATGCATTATAATTTGGTAAGCCGCTTTGCGAAAAATCAATATATGGGCCAGCGAGAAGGACATCAACCGAAGGTTTCAAAGAATAAAATACCGAGAGCCTGTAAGCAACGTCCCTTTCATGCTCTTTTAGCTCTTCATCAATCAAATAATCGTTATCAATTTTATATACCTCATCTATAAACGCAAAATGAAATTGTATTCTATTTTCATTATTATCCATAAATGACAGAAACCGCTCAGGAGTATAAATGAATAAATTGTTTACTGCAAACTCTTCAACCTCACTAAGGGTATGGATTTTGTAAAAATTTTTAAAATATGAATATAACGGGTCTGATATTATCCGTTCAAGGTTCTCGGAAAGCAATGCTATAGTCGGGAAGATTAGTACTACATTAGAATACTGCATCTTTTTCACTATCTCGAAAACTAAATGCGTCTTACCAAAAGAAGTACTGGCAGATAGAAAGGCCCTATTCAATTTGCCAATTTCAAAACTGTCTAATATTTTTCTTTGAAAGCGGTGCACTTTTAAATCTGTGCCGGTATGGAGCGATGATTCCGCAATTAGCGCTGCAATGGTGCTCAAATCGTAGTCTTCCAAGTCAATCACGTTACCAAACTTTTCAAGTACATCGTAAAAATGAGGTATACCTGTTAGATTAGCTACATATCGCAGAAAACGTAAATCTGCCTGAGAAAGTTTTTCCGATTTAATTGTATCAAAATATCTACATACAGTTTTAATGAGCTCAAAGTCTTTGAGCTGCTGCCTACGATACTTATTGATATCAATAATTAAATTAGCGGTTTCTTTGACTCTATCCATGTTATGACATTCTCTTTAATTTCCTTTACCTTTTCCAATGGCAGGAGGATAAAGAATAGTTTGTAGGGTGTTGAAATTTTGAAAGACTTTGAGGGGTGGTGTGAAGTTATATAATCAGATATCTTTTTAATGTTAGAGTTATAATCGCTATCGTCCTTCTGGTACAAGATTAATATCGGATAAATAAGTGTCATCTTATGTTTATTGATCTCATCACAAATTTTTATCTCCGGATTCCCTTCCCAGTCCTCTATGATTCTACCGATAGGTGATGTGTCAATATTAAAATTATTTTTATGATTTGACATCGCTAGAATATTTGTTTCCAAATACTCATCTGAAATTGCTTTTTCAATATTGGACATCACGCTGTCAATTGCTTTTTTATAGTCTATATGGAATTTTACCTCCCCAAACCACAATTCAATAGCGCCTTCATTATCTATCAATTGATATGAATCATAACCTTTAGTTTCAGAATTTTCAAGCGGATTATAAAAATAACCTCGCGCTATAATTGGCTTGGCTTTGTAAGCAAATAACAATATGCTATACAGCAGCACTTCTCCAAAAAAACCGTATTTAATTTTCACAGTGTCAGCAGCAGCAGCGTTGTATTTGAGTTTCGTTTTTAGTGCCGCTGCATGCAGTGCCTGAAGATCTTTGTCTTCCAGTTCAAATTCATTATACGAATAGTGCACTATTGAATTGTATATAATATCCGCGACTTTACTTAAGTCTTCAGCTTTATAACACTTATCAACTTCTGTTGTGTATAGCATTTTTACCATACCCGAAGTTGTATCAGGCAGGTCGTATACGTGAACTATTGTATCTGATATAAGGTCAATAATAGATTGCCTCATTTATTTGGTGGTTAATGATTTATGTAAATATAAAGAAATATAAGAATTATCATCACAATTAATGATTTTCTATAAAAGTTAATAAATATTATATCTACCCATTGGCACAACTTGGCAGATAAACACTTTTGGAATCACAAACTTAGCGGTAGTATTAATTCAAAACCGTAATGCCATGAACATCGACAAAATGGAATTTAACGCCTGGATGGAACGTGTAATGCAACGCTTTGACCTGCTTGCTGAAAAAATACTCCAGGTAGAACAACGCCACAACAGTATTGATGGCGAAGAATTGCTGGACAACCAGGATGTACTGCAAATGCTCAAGATCAGCGGGCGTTCCCTGCAACGCTACCGCTCCGACGGAAGATTGCCTTACTACACCATTAGCGGGAAACTGTATTACAAACTTTCCGATGTACACCAGTTTATACGTGATAGTTTTCATGCCCCGAAGCCCCTTCGCAATGCCAGAGGCTGACAAGTAGCCCGCACCGGTACCATTGATACCACTACCGTAATAGCATGAAATAGTTTTAACCAACAAAAAATTCAGTATGGCAGCTAAAGCACCTATCGCGGAACATCCTGATGAGCTCAATGAGATGCTGCTCGTGATGGATAAAAAAGAAAACACCATCAAGGGAGTTACGGGGTTGTCCAAAAACGGTACCGTAAAAGCTAAAGCAATCACTGAAAAGCAGCAACCGGACTTTTTGCGCATAGAGCGTAATGGCGATTTCTTTTCCAACTTTTTCGGCAACTTCCTGCGGCAGCTTAAAGAGCCAACACGCTTTGACTTTTTCCGTGTCCCTTTTGCTGCCGGAAAGGATATCGCCCTTGAACTGCAGTCCCATTTGAATAACCTTGGAAAAGATGCCCAAAAACTCATTTCCAAATACGCCCTTAACTCAGAATATCAATTTAAAAATCATAATAATATGGAAACAACACCGTCAACACCAGAAACAAGCGAGTACAAATTTAAACCGGAACAGGTTAATTGGGAATCACTCGCCAATTTAGGAATTAACAAGGAGCGCCTTGAAAAAATGAACTTAATGGAACCCTTATTAAAAGGGTTTAAAACCAATGATACGGTGCCGCTTACCCTTACAATGGGTGATGCCGTAGCCAAACTCGATGCCCGTCTTTCCCTGCAAACCAATGATGCGGGACAAGTGGTGGTAGCCATGCACGGCATACGCAAAGAACCCAGCCTGAATTACCCGTTTTTCGGGCATGAGTTTACCAAGGAAGACAAGGCGAATCTCTTAGAAACCGGTAACATGGGCAGGGTCGTTGACCTGTTCAACCAAAAGACCAGCGAATATGTCCCCTCTGTAATCAGCGTAGACCGCAAGACTAACGAACTGGTGGCGTATAAGGCAGAATGGATACAGGCACCTGAGGAGATTAAAGGTGTAAAACTGGACGATGCCCAAAAGCAGGCATTGCAGGAAGGCAAGCCTTTGCAGCTTGAAGGGATGATTTCTAAAAAAGGAGAGCCTTTTGATGCCACCGTACAGTTCAATGCCGATAAGCGTTATGTCGAATTCCTGTTCGATAATAAGCCTGCCCAGGCGCAGTCACAGGGCAAAACCTACGACGAAGCGCCGAGGGAGTTCAGGGGCAAAGAACTTACCGATGAACAGTACAATAAATTTAAAGATGGGTTAACCGTGTACGTCAGCGGCCTTGTGGATAAGAACAACAAGGAATACCAGGGCTATATCACCTACAATAACGAGAGCGGCAAAGTAGGTTTTTCATTCAACAACCCGTCGAAATCAAAAGAGGAAGCTCTGCCAGCCAATGCTTCACAGGCTACCGCTGCCGATAATAAAGCCGGACAAGGTGCTACGCCTGCAAAAGAAGCAGAGAAAGCCGGTCAAAAGGAGGCAGATAACGCAAAGCAGCAGGAGCAACAAGACGCACCGGCAAAAAGCAGGGGCAGAAATATGTAATAAAAAAAATGATGTATTATGATAGCAGTACTTGCAGAAAAACCCAGCGTGGCCCGTGAACTGGCTGCGCTATTAGGGGCTACGGTAAAAAAGGAAGGCTACCTCGAAGGTAACAGCTATGCCGTGACCTGGGCACTTGGACACCTGGTCGCTTTAGGATTACCTGAGGACTATGGGATCAAAAGTTTTCAAAAAGACAGCCTTCCCATTATTCCCAATCCTTTTTTACTGACCCCCAGAAAAGGTTCGGGAAAAGAACGTTTATTACCCGATAAAAGAATCCTAAAGCAACTCATCATCATCGGAGATTTGTTTAAAAGATGCGATAGCATTATTGTTGCTACGGATGCCGGCCGTGAAGGGGAGCTTATTTTCCGCTACATCTATGACTACCTCAATTGCCATAAGCCTTTTCAACGATTATGGGTAAGCTCCCTGACGGAAAAGGCGCTGAACCATGCGCTGGCCCATTTACTGCCGGGCGAAGACTTTGACAATCTCTATTTTGCCGCCCGTGCGCGCAGCCGTGCGGACTGGCTGGTCGGTATCAATGCCTCTCAGGCATTAACCATTGCCGCAGGTTCCGGTGTATATTCCTTAGGCCGTGTGCAAACCCCCACTTTAGGGCTTATCTGTAAACGGTATTCCGAGCACCGGCAATTTGTACCGAAAAAATACTGGCAAATACAGTTGCAGCATACCAAATCGTTTACCGATTTTAAAAGTACTTCGGTTCTGACGTGGGATGACAAGGCCCAGGCAGAAGATGCCTTAAAATCCATACAGCGCAAAAGCCAGGCGGTTGTTACCACTGTAAATTCCCGGATCGTACAGGATCCGGCTCCGTTGCTCTTTGACCTGACCGGACTGCAAAAGGAAGCGAACCGTAAATTGGGCTTTACGGCTTCGGAAACACTGGATATCGCTCAAAGCCTGTATGAAAAGAAATTCATTACCTACCCGCGCACCGGCAGTAAATATATCACACCCGATTTATGGCCTGAACTTCCCGGGCTGATCCGGGGGATGGAAAGCGATGCTGTACTGGGTAAAGTACTTTCAAAGATTAAACTTGGCCGGCTTAACAAACACATTGTCAACGAGGCTAAAGTTACCGACCACCATGGATTGTTGGTCACCGAAAAAGTGCCATCCGCGTTATCGGTAAAGGAAAGTGCACTCTACCGTATGATTGCACTACGATTGTTGGAGGCAGTATCGGAAACCTGTGTCCGCGAAATCATCGATACCACACTACAGGTGCTTCACTATGATTTTACAATAGGCGCATCAAACGTGCTTGAACCGGGATGGCGGGGCATACAGGGGCAGTTTGATGATGGTGAAGCAAGTACCGAACAGCTGCCTGAACTAAAAGTGGATGACGTATTAAATAGTAACGGTGCCGCTGTTTTAGAAAAGCAGACCAGAATCCCCGAGCTTTACACGGAGGCGGGCCTGTTAAGTGCCATGGAACATATGCTGTCTGAAGCGAATGACCCCCAAGTGAAGCAGATCCTAAAAGGTGCGGGATTGGGTACACCCGCCACCCGCGCCGGTATTATAGAAGCATTATTGGGACGGGGTTATATAGAGCGAAAAGGAAAGGCACTGATACCCACAACCAAAGGTGCCTCTGTATACAACCTTGCAGCCGATAAACGAATCGCCTCAGCAACAATGACTGCCGAATGGGAAATCGCTTTAGCAGGGATCGAAGAAGGCCGACTGGATAGTGCAACATTTCAAAAAGAAATAGAAGCCTATGCCATTGAGGTTACCTCCGAACTATTGCAGGCAGAAATTAAACAGGAAGGTGTTCCGCAGCTATTATGCCCGAAGTGCAACAAGCATCATTTACGGATTACTGACAAGGTTGCCAAGTGCCCTGACAGCAGCTGCGGGTGGCTGCAATTCAGGAATGTTTGCGGGGTGGCATTATCTAACGATGAGATTGAAAACCTTGTAACAAAAAAGCAAACCAGTTTGCTAAAGGCTATGAAAAGCAAATCCGGCAAAAGCTTCAACGCACGGCTGGTTTTAAATGAAAAAGCAGAAGTAACTTTTTCTTTTGAAAAACAATAATCCAGGACTGATAATAAAAAGAAAGGCTTGCCGTAATTGTAGCAAGCCTTTTTGTTATTTTTTAGATTCCTCAAGCGACAGCTTACGAAATTCTTTAAGCAGCTTTTCTAAGTCAAGGGATGATTTACGTGCCCTTGTACCGGCAGCTTTATTACTTTTTTCAATTTGTAGTTCCGCATCTGCTTTGAAAGTTTCAAACTCGGCAGCAAGTTTCTGGATAAGTTCTGTCATAATTAGGATGTATATTAAGCGGCAAAAATAGATTTTTTTCATGAGACTAAATAGTTGGTGGCATTAAACCAGTTATGCTTAATGGGTCTAATACGGCCCATCATTGCTTACAGGACACGAAGGTGTTCTATAATACAACTTTACTTTCTGTTAATAACCAGCACACTAGGTAGTGTTTAATTTTAAGCCTGTAATCGCAATTATTCCGATTATAGGCATTTTTTTTTAACACCTATTTCTTGTTTTGTGTGGGTACAAGATGAGCCAAATCAGGGTCATTTTTTATCCTGTTTAATTCCAAATCGATGATATTTACAATATCCAGCTTTATCTGGCGGTAATTATCTTCAATATCCCGCTTCATAGTATCCTTACCGTCTTTATTGATAAACGACCGTATGTTCGGTATTTTCTGATAGCGTTTTTCTTCCGCTGCTACCTTTTCCGTATCCACCACAATTTCCGAATTGAAGATCTTCTGTTCGATGCGTTCGTCAAAATTATCCGAAACAGCCCCGACGAACATCCCTTGTGTCAGTGTTGAAATTTTAGAGGCCGGGATCAGGCTGTCCAGCTGGGTGGATATGGACGTGGACTTATCACTGCGGTTAATGGTCATGCTCTGCCTCTTCTGCAAGACCTTTCCAAAACGCTCCGAAAGGTTTTTGGCCGTTTCTCCCACGACCTGCCCGCTAAAGATATTGCCGACCGTGTTCTGGATCACCTTACTTTCCTTATCGCCATAATCGCGGGTAAGCTGCGAGTAATCCTGAAAGCCCAGGCAAACGGCCACCTTGTTGCTACGGGCTGTCGCAATAAGGTTGTCGAGGCCACGAAAGTAGATCGTGGGCAGCTCGTCAATGATCACAGAACTTTTTAGCTGCCCTTTCTTGTTGATCAGCTTTACAATCCTTGAATTGTACAGGCCAAGGGCAGCGGAATAAATATTCTGGCGGTCGGGGTTATTGCCTACACATAGTATTTTAGGTTCTTTAGGGTTATTAATATCCAAAGAAAAATCATCGCCGGTCATTACCCAGTAGAGTTGTGGGGATATCATCCTTGACAGCGGTATTTTTGCCGATGCAATCTGCCCCTGTAGCTGGTCCTGAGCGCCGCCCTGCCAGGCATCCATGAAGGGTGACAGGTAGTTCTCCAGGTCAGGATACGATGTGAGAATCGTAAATACATCCGCATATTTTTTGTTCAGTAATTCAATGGCATGGGGAAATGTACAGTACCTTCCATTATCGTAAATCTTTAAAAACCATATGATAGCCGCTAATAGGATGATTGGAGATTCCACAAAAAAATCGCCCTGCTTCTGTATCCAGCTCCGGTTCAGGTTCAGCATGATGGTGTACGCCGATTCGTAGGCATCGGAGATATCGCTCATAAACTCCGGGTTAATGGGGTTACAGCGGTGGCTGCGGCGAGGGTCGTCAAAATTGATCACATAGAATTTAGGCTTTACGGTATAGCCTAGGGTATTATGCAATAGATGGTTATAGGCAATTGTGGAAAGGTCGTCGAACTTAAAATCGTAGATGTACATGGCAAACCCTTTTTCGATATGCTGTCGGATGTAGTTATTTATGATGGCAAAAGATTTACCGGAACCCGGCGTACCCAACACGGTGGTCGCCCTGAAAGGATTTACAATATTAATCCAGCCGTTGTTCCACTTCCCCTCGTAATAGAATTTGGTAGGAAGGTTAACCGAATACTCGTTTTGCATTAATTGTGTTTCCTGCTGGAAACTCTCATTTTCGGTATTAAATACATCGTCCATAAGGTTGTTGCGCAGTACTCGCGACATCCACACCCCAGCTACCATCAGGGCTATATATCCCGCGCTTGCAGTAAGTATATACAAGATTATTCCCGTATTGCCAAAAGCTCTCAATAATGGCGTATTGAAGAAAAACAAAAGAATCCCAATGGCAAGCGTGCTGTTGATCTTTCGCCAGGTTACCTTTTCATTTTTAACCCCTTTGGTGCCCAAGCAGCTGAGGACTAATAATACCAAAGCGAAAAGCTTGGTATAAAGCACCTCCGAGAATAAGCCTGCCTTATCCTGGAAACCGGACAGTATTTTATTGATTAGCTGTAACGTCCAGCCTTTATCATAGAAAACGGCGTAACAAAACCAGTAAAAATGCATTAGTACCAACAAAATGCTTACCGCACGCATAAACGCCATAATCTTAGCGAGTCCCCTTAAATCGTCTTCTCCCTGCATAATAACATTCTTAACTATTCAGGTTTGAATTTAAAAAGTGTGGAGCTTAGTCCTTTTATTTTGGCTGCGGATGGCAGTAAATGGCACTGTTGATGTTGATTGTTATTTTCAGGGACTTTTACCATCGGGCACCTACTAAGTGCAATCCTCGATTAGGCTACGATAATTCCTGATTTGACTACAACTACGGTACTATTATGATGGAGATTTGCTGTTAGTAACTTTAAACAAAAAAGTATGCAAACGAATAAAAATAAAGTAGCACTTGTAACGGGTGCAAATACCGGGGTCGGATTTCAGGTCGCTAAAGCGTTGGCAACCGAAGGGTATACGGTATATGTTGGGACAAGAGACCTGCAAAAGGGGGAAGCTGCGGCTTCTGCGATCGGCAATGCTGCCAAAGCGGTCCAGTTGGATATTACGGATACTGAAACTATCAATAAAGCAGTAGCAAAAATTCAGGATGAATCTGGGTATCTTACCTTGTTGGTTAACAATGCCGCCATTTCCCATGCCGGAAAAGAAGGGCGTACCATGGAAGAGGTATTAGGTGCCCAAAAGCCCAGCATTGCTTCTATCAGTGAACTGCGCGTGGTATGGGACACTAATGTATTTGGAACGCTTGCTGTAACGCAGGCAACATTACCCCTACTGCAAAGTGCACCATCTGCACGTATTGTTACCGTATCCAGTGCTTTGGGTTCGCTTACCTTAAATGCGAATCCTCAGAATCCGTACCGTGCAGCATTTGACGCGGTTTATGGAGCATCTAAAACGGCACTCAACGGAATTTTTCTGTCTTTAGCGAATGAACTGGAAAATACCAACATCAAAGTCCATTTGGTAAGCCCCGGTTTTACGGCGACAGCACTTAATAACTTTCAGGGAACTGATACTGTGGAACACGGCTCTTTGGAACCCATACGTGTAGCGCTGGCAGAAGACCTTCCCAATGGAAGCTTTACAGGACCGGCTGATTTTTCCGGAGCAGACAATGTACTTCCCTGGTAATATTTAAAGAGACAAAAACCTATGGCGATGACAATACATCCACCATAGGTTTTTTGATTAGATTTGAACAATGAAAAAGAAAAACATAGTACGGTTTCGCTCTATATTGGAAAGCCACGAGGCTTTTGGGCTACCAAAGCCGCAGCACCCGCTGATTAGTCTGGTCCATTTTAGTGAAAGCAATCCTTTTAATACAGAAATGGCCCCAATTTATGATGTGCTGGATTTCTATAAAATTACCTTCATTACGCAAAACAGCGGCAGATTGAAATACGGGCAGGATTATTATGATTATAATGAGGGCAGCATGTTATTTACAGCGCCCAACCAGCTGGTGGGAAGTACTGAATACAATAGCAATACCTACGCTTACCTGCTGCTTATACACCCTGATTTTTTGTTGGGCTACCCGTTGGCAGAGAAAATTAAACAGTACGGTTATTTCTCTTACTCCATGAATGAAGCGTTGCATTTATCCAACCAGGAAAGGATGATTATTTTATCGGTATATAAAATCATGGAGCAGGAAATCAATGCCCGTGTGGATGAGTTCAGCCAGGAAGTAATCGTTTCCCAAATTGAATTGTTGCTAAGCTATGTCAACCGTTTCTACAAGCGCCAGTTCAGTACCCGTAAAGGGGTAAATAATGATGTGCTGCAAAAAACGGAAGCCATTTTAGAGGACTATTTTACTACCCAAAAAACGGTAAATCAGGGTGTGCCAACCGTACAGTTTCTGTCAGAACAATTGCATTTGTCGCCGGGATATTTAAGTGATTTGCTCCGGTCAGAGATAGGACAAAACGCGCAACAATATATTCACGTGAAGCTTATCGAAAAAGCGAAAGAAAGATTATCCAATACCCATTTAACCGTAAGTGAGATAGCTTTTCAATTGGGTTTTGAACACCCGCAATCCTTCAGTAAACTATTTAAGACAAAGACAAAACTATCGCCGTTAGAATTCAGGCAGTTGTTTAATTGATTGCCGGGGCAGCATTTATTTTATTCCATTAAAAGTACTACTGTCCTCTTCGATGTTTTCTCTTTCTCTTCATTTGGTTTTCAAAAGCCAGTTCCTCATAATCTTCTCCCTGGTCAGTGGGTAATAATCCACCTATCACTTCGGCCACTACATTTCCGACATTGTGGCTATCGCTGTTTGTCTTGTTCAAAAAGCTGAACGGCCCCTCCATTGCGGTCTCCTGAGAAGGGGAATTTTGTTTTAGTATTTGATCACGACCGACATCCATGCTTTTTGGCTTTATCCCATCATTCCACCACTGGTTAAATACATTGGCAGAGAGGTTTTTCCCTAACTGGGAGCCATTCCACACCGACCTTGACGCATGGTCAATAAAGGTCATCCCGTAAATGCGGCCTTCATTATTTCTTCTAACGACGGTATTGATGCCCTGCTCTTTTAGTTGCGCTTTAAAATCCCCTTCACCATGTGCCGTATGCATTGCCAATTCAATGGTGTTTTTAAGGATGCTTTTAGCAGTACTATTTTTAAACTGTTCACCCGATTTTTCGTAATGTGCCTGCAATGCCGTGTAACCTGCATTTTTACCAAATAGTGAGGCTTTAAAAGGGTTACTTACCTTTTGCCCGGAAGCATCCAACGCAAAATATACAATGCCCTGCCTTGGTTTACCCGCTTGTTCCCCGGTTACTTCCTGCGCCGTAACATTAAACAGCGATAACAGTGCATCATAAGCCCCTAAGCTTTGATAGCTGTAGTACTTGGGCAGATAACGGACTACCGCCGCAATCTGGCTTTTTATATCACCACGCTGGAAATCCACCGGTTTAAAAAGGTTTTCGTTAGTACTGTTCTTTTCCGCTGTTGCGGCCGTTAACCCATATTTTTTTTCCAGTTGCCGGCATACCTGCATGGAGCGCCGGTGTTCGTAGGTGTCCGGTATTTTTTTTCCAAGGCGGTTCACATTCGTGGAAACAATGTGAATGTGCGTGCGCTCTATGTCGGTATGCTTGAATACAATGTAGGGCTGCTCACCATATCCCATTTCATCCATATAATCCTGTGCCATGGTAATATACTTACTGTTATCGACGCTATCTGCCGGGTCAGGGTTTAGTGATATGTGCAGCGAAGGCTTTTCGGTGTTTTTGTTGGCCACTAAATACGGCTCAAAAGATTTATAACATTCACGCAGGGTAAAAGTACCATCCCTGTTTTCGCGCATTTTTTGGGTAAACAAAACCTGCCCTTTTTCCTGGTTAACCTTGTTCAGGTTATAGGAAAGTGCGCCCATAATATTCGTACCATGCCCAATTTTTGCGATCATAACCGTTATTTTTTTAGGTATTTTACTTCAAATTCCTCGGTCAAATCCATGATCTGTTTGCACACATAGGCCAATTCTGCTGTCTGCTTTTCCAGTTTAAAGAGGTAGGCAGCCGCTTTTTTCTCCGAAAAATTCCGGTATAGTATTTTGACTATTTGATTATAATTCACCCCAACCGACCGGAACTGCCCGTACAATGTGGTCAGGCGCATGTAGTAATCCATTGCTGCGGCATCTATTTTTACCGACTTTATTTCCCTTGAGAACAGCACCGACACTATAAATTTCGCCTTTGTATCCAAACCGGACGCTTCAAACAACGTCAGGAATCGGGCATTTTCCTGGTCGGTTAATCGGAACACATACCGGTGTGTGCTCGGATCAGCTTTAGGCTTCCTTCCTCCAATACCTCTATTGTCATTTATCTCTTTCATATCAGTCCATTTTAATTTGTACAAAACCCCGACTTTGGAGGGTGTTTTCCAGCCCCCTGCAAGGGCAAGTTGTTTTGAGGCACACGCGTAGTTTTGGGTGCCTCAAAACACAACTTGCTCCTTTCCTGCGAAAGGAAAATCCGCCCTGCAGGACGGATTAGGTTTAGCATGGATGAAAACGGCTCCTGCCGTTTATACATATTTGCCAGAAATCACTTTGTTGCCTGCAAAGTAAAGTGTTGTTGTTTAAATCATTGATAACGAAAGCAGTGCCGTAGAAAGACGTATAATGCCAATCGCTTCCAATGGGGAAAATAAGTGAAGTAGCAGCGTACTATTGTACCTGCATTTGTAAGTACGTTGATATGTATATACGTCAGTACGTAGCTACACCAGTACAGCCGAATGCAGGTGAAGCGGTGTATATGTACCGCAGGAAGTGTATACAAACATGGGTAAATAAGTACCTATATAGATCAGGACGGACCAATAGCAGTACAGTCATACGTCCGTACCGGCATACTGTTGTATGTTGCTCTGCACATAGTTGCGGACGTATAAACGGGTGTACGTATCACCGTACAATTATAACGGTATACATAGCATGGTACGGCATTACAAATACACATACACAATTAAGTACATCAATATGGAAACACAGCACAACACATTATTTGTAGCCTTTGCTTCCCAAAAGGGCGGCGTTGGCAAAAGCACTTTTACAAGCCTTGTAGCCAGTACCATGCACTACCGCCTGGGATACAATGTTGCGGTATTCGACTGCGACTTCCCACAGTACAGCCTGGTACAAATGCGCGAACGCGATATGAAAACCGTCATGGAAAATGAAGCGTTTAAGAAGATGGCGCACCGGCAATTCACAGCCCTGAATAAAAAAGCCTATCCCATCCTACAGCAAAAAGCGGAGACTGTACTTGAAGCTGCCCAGGAATTTATTGCCAGTTCAGAAGTCCATATAGACATCCTCTTTTTTGACCTGCCCGGGACTGTAAACTCAGCAGGAATCATTAAAGCATTGGCGGGGATGCACTACGTATTTACGCCCATCATTGCTGACCGGGTGGTTATGGAAAGCACCCTAGTTTTTACCCAGTTGATTACAGATGTACTTATGAAACAGCAAAGTGTCACCATAAGAGAAGTTTACCTCTTTTGGAACCAGGTGGATGGCAGGGAGCGCAACCCTTTGTACGAATCCTATGGGGAATTTATCCGGTCGCTCAGGCTAAACCTGATGGAAGCTGCTATTGCTGCCAGTGTCCGTTTCAGGAAAGAAAGTGAACCCGATGCAAAGACGGTATTTCGATCTACCTTACTACCACCCGATGAGCGGCTGATGCAGGGTTGTAACCTTGATGCCTTTATCAACGAGTTTTTACAAATGCTGCAATTATAATGGATATGGAAAAAGATGATAAAAATAACAGTAGCAGCGGCGAGATTGATGAACAATACCTAATGTCCATGATGGCAGATGGTGTCCGTAAGGATGGGCTTGAACCTAAAGCTACCTCCAGTGAGCAAACCCCTATAAAAGAGCCTTCAGTAAGCAAGGAGAAAAAGCCGCGAAAAAATACCGCAGAGGACTACGAAGCGTTGTTTTTACGAATTACGTTAGGTAACGCCCGTAATGGAAAATCGGTCTATATCCGCCGGGATTTCCATGAGAGGCTTACGCGTATCGTACAGGTTATTGGCGAAGACAAAGTAAGCCTGTATTCCTATTTGGAGAATGTGTTGGAATACCATTTCAGGGAGTTTGGCGACCAGATTAAAAAAAGTTTTGATGATAAGTATAAACCAATTTTGTAACTATGGAAACAATTATTATATGCCTGTTAGTACTTGCAGTTGCCTTATTACTGTATGTAATAGCACAAGGAAAAAAAGACAAAAATAACGTGCGACAAAATGAAGACCCGTTGGCTGGATTGCCGGATATTATCGGGAGGCCGAAAGGTATTCCAGCCTACTCATCTCCCAGTACAACTGCTCAAGATAAAAAGGAAACTGCTGTAAACACAACCGATAGCTTCACGAACATAAATGAGGCGACATCTAAAATTTCTGAAATTCCGCAGGAAGGGCCTGATGCCGCTAACACGGGACCGAACTTAAAGGAAGAGGAGCAAGAAATGCAAATGCATGCAGCTTCTGGAAAAAATGAAGATTTTGCTACTGGGATTACCTTTGGTGAACTTGCTATCGCACAAGAGATGCTGTCGCACAAGTCGCTTAATGCCTCAGAAGAAAAAACAGCGGCAGCAATAATTTCAAAAATTGACGGAACCGAACTTCTGGGATTGCTCGAAAGTAAAATCGGCGATGCCTCAAAAAGGATAGCTTTGCTTTTGGACATAGGGATTGCCAAACAGCCAAATGATGGTTCTTCCACTTTGCGGGATGACGACCAAGAGAATTTTGAAATAAGGGATTATATTTAATCCCCTAATGTTTTAAAAATAATTATATATAGTACGCTACTCAAAAGAAAAAGGTAAATATTTCTGGTTGACACCTGAACCCATAAATTTATCACGATTTTCCCTTGTTGTCATGAAATCCTTAATTCCTTTGTACTGATATTTTTCATTTTTTTCTTCAAAACTGTATTCAACTTTACTGGTTCTGTAGCTAAAATCAAAATGGGGGCCTGTTGTAATCAATAGTTTTCCCTCCTCTTCTCTATAAATAGGGTAAATATATTTCCTGATTTTTTCAATTAACAAATTCCCCGCCCGGGTCAATTCATACATTAGGTCATCAATCAAGTCAATATGGTATTCATACTGGTTTAATAAATGATCATAAACTTTCTGGTCCGAATGATAAACTAGCTTATAAAATCTTTCAGTTTCAATATATTTTGTTTCCGGGTCGTCGTCATCTTCTAATTTTAGAGATTCTCTGTCAATATGCTTGTGAAGAACCATTAAAAGGTCATTGACTATTGCTTTAATATTATAAATACAATCTTCTAAATCGGTGTGTATTTTAGGCCAAAATCTTCCTATAATGTAATTTGGTAAAACTTCTAAAGCTTTAAATATTTGATAATTAATTGTACCCTCTCCAAAAGTCCAAGATGTCCACTGCTGCCAATGTTCAAAATCTAATGTTTTTACAATTTCGTCTATATAAGTAGCATAGGCCAATTCATTTTTTTCGGCATCTTTATCAGTAGATAAACTTTCTTTTACCCAACTTTCATGTGCCGATTTTAATTCTCTTAATTTTTCTACAGTGTAAAATATAAATTGGTCATCAATAATTTTATGATGTTTTCTGCATAGAAGGATTAAATTATCATATTTATCACGCTCTTCAGATGTCAATACAGATGTGCCCCTGGGACCATCATATTTTCGAGATACGATATGCGCTTCGTCCCCAATAATAGATTCATCATCACTTTCGGTTTCATCAGCAACCAAGTCATTTCTGCATTCTGCAAAAGCACATTTGTTTCCTGAACGACCCCATAACAGCTTATGCGTTTTAAGGCTTATTCCCATTTTACAGCTATTTTAAACAACATTTTTGAATTACAATATTTAAACATAAGAATCTATATAGAAGGTTAGCATGGTCTTATTGAAATATTACGCTTTCTATTTTACTATTGAATTCCTCAATTTGATCAAAGGGGATTTCAGCTTGAACATGTGTATTGACATAGAGCTCTATGTTAGCATTTGTAACCGAATTATACCTCAGCGATATTTTCTTAGTATAGCAATAAATCCCCATCGAATTAACGACATCATATTTGTCGAATGGAATGTAAGGCATAAATGTAATTTTAAATTCTAAATCTTCTTTTCCGTAAAACCTTAACAACGTATCTTCCAACTGCCCTTTAAATAACATATTACGACTAAAAGTAAATCTTGCATCAGGATATGAAGCTTTAATTGCATTTAGTATCATATCATCTAAGAAATCAGGAGTTTTTTCATCGTATTCTTTAGTCAGTTGTCTTTGGTAATACAAAAATCCGCTGAAGTACTGAAACTTATTGATATCGTTAATTTCAATAACTTTTAAGACAGTAAAATTGCCATAATTTAATTCAAGTTTGTCCATATGGTTTTATAATTATATGTTGTTAGTAAACCAAGTAGAGTGATTCACCGTGATTTTTTGTAGTTTTTATTCGTATTTACTTACTAATGCTAAATCAGAAGAAACTATAGACTTTTAAAAGCAATTTCTTTTTTATTTCTTCCTCAAAAATAAGTTTTTAATATAGAATTTACCACTTCCTAAATATTTTATTTTTCCTTTTTCCGCCATAAACGTCCTTTAGAAGCCATTCTTTATTTTAGTTAGTTATCCCAAAGACATTTGCCCATAACCCTGAATACAGCAGGTAATTACAAATCATTAATTCGGTAAATGTTATGAAAAATCAAAACAGAAAAGTACTTATTACAGCAGCGTTGCTGCTGGCAGTATCCAGGTCTTTTGCCCAAGGCGATGGTTCGGCGGGTATTACGGAAGCCACCCAGATGGTGACCTCGTATTTCGACCCAGCAACACAGCTTATCTACGCCATCGGGGCTGTTGTTGGCCTAATTGGCGGTGTAAAAGTCTACAACAAATTCAGCAGCGGTGACCCCGATACCAGCAAAACGGCGGCCAGTTGGTTTGGCGCCTGTATCTTCCTTATCGTGGCGGCCACCATCCTAAGGTCATTCTTCCTGTAACCCTTACTGTTATGAATAGCTATAACATCAATAAGGGCATTGGCAGGACAGTAGAGTTCAAGGGGCTGAAAGCCCAGTACCTGTTCATTTTTGCAGGGGGCTTACTGGGTGTACTGGTTTTCGTCATGGTACTCTACATCGCCGGGATGGCTTCCTACGTGTGCATCGGTATCGGCGGCGGCGGGGCGTCGCTCCTTATCTGGCAAACCTTTGCCATGAACAAAAAGTACGGGGAACACGGGCTGATGAAGGTCGCGGCCCGCAAACGCCATCCCAGGTACATCCTTTCCCGCAAGCGTATATCTCGCTATGTAAGGTCGAACCTTAAAAAGGAAACAACATGAGAAATACATCCAAAGCTACCACTTTAGAAAAAAAGTTTCCGCTATTAGCGGTTGAAGAGAACTGCATCCTAAGCAAGGATGCGGACATTACCGCCTGTTTTACGGTCAGCCTCCCGGAACTGTTTACGGTGGGTTCGGCAGAATACGAAGCCATCCATGCCGCCTGGCACAAAGCGGTAAAAACGCTGCCGGATTATACCGTAGTACACAAACAGGACTGGTTTATCAAGGAGACCTATTCCCCCGACTTAACGGAAAAAGGCCTGAGCTTTTTAGGTAAATCGTATCAACAGCATTTTAATGAGCGGCCGTTCCTGAACCATTACTGCTACCTGTTCCTTACCAAGACGACGAAGGAGCGCATGCGTATGCAGAGCAATTTTTCGTCGCTTTGCCGTGGCAAGCTTGTACCGAAGGAAGCGCGGGATAAGGAAGCCGTACACCAGTTTATGGAAGCCGTTGCCCAGTTTGAACGTATTGTCAATGATTCGGGGCTGGTTAAAATGACACGCCTCACAGAAGGGGATATTGTAGGCACTGATGAAAAGCAGGGGCTGTGGGAACAGTACCTAACCTTGTCGACAAACGATGATGAGCCATTGCAGGATATCGCGCTTGGCGGTGAAGAAGTGCGTATCGGGAACAAAAGGCTGTGCCTGCATACACTTTCCGATACCGACGACCTCCCGGGAACCGTGTCCGCCGATACCAGATATGAAAAACTCTCTACTGACCGCAGCGATTGCAGGCTCTCTTTTGCCGCACCGGTGGGACTGCTGCTCAGCTGCAACCACATTTACAACCAATACCTGTTTTTGGACAACAGTGATGACAACCTCCGGAAATTTGAGAAGTCGGCAAAAAACATGCATTCGCTGGCACGGTACAGCCGCAGTAACCAGATCAATAAGGAATGGATCGAGCGGTATTTGAATGAAGCCCACTCGTTTGGGCTGTCCTCCATCCGCGCGCATTTCAATGTGGTTGCCTGGTCGGACGACCCGGCAGAACTGAAGCAGCTGAAGAATGATACCGGAAGTGCATTGGCGCTGATGGAATGCAAGCCACGGCACAATACCACGGATGTGGCCACCCTGTACTGGGCGGGTATACCTGGGAATGCCGGTGATTTTCCCAGTGAGGAAAGCTTCTACACATTTATTGAACCGGCACTGTGCTTTTTCAGCCAGGAAACCAACTACAGGGATTCGCCATCGCCCTTTGGGCTCAAGATGGCCGACCGCCTGACCGGCAACCCTATTCATTTGGATATTTCCGACCTGCCCATGAAACGCGGGATCATCACGAACCGTAACAAATTCATCTTAGGCCCTTCAGGCAGTGGGAAATCCTTTTTTACCAATCATATGGTGCGCCAGTATTACGAGCAGGGTGCCCATGTACTACTCGTGGATACCGGTAATAGCTACCAGGGATTGTGTGAACTCATCCACGGGAAGACCAAAGGCGAAGACGGCGTGTATTTTACCTATACGGAAAGCAACCCGATTGCTTTTAACCCTTTCTACACCGATGACGGCGTGTTTGATATTGAAAAAAGGGAAAGCGTCAAAACGCTGGTGCTGACACTTTGGAAACGGGATGACGAACCGCCCACGCGCGCTGAAGAGGTGGCACTGTCCAATGCGGTAAGCGGTTATATCGACCGGATCAAACAACAGTCAGTAATCCCATCCTTCAATGGTTTTTATGAGTATGTGCAGGGGGATTATCAAAAGGTATTGGAAGAGAAAAAGGTCCGGGAGAAAGACTTTGACCTTGCTAATTTCCTGAATGTATTGGAACCGTACTATAAAGGAGGTGAATACGATTACCTGCTCAATTCCGACAAGCAACTGGATTTGCTTTCCAAACGATTCATTGTTTTTGAGATCGATGCCATCAAAGACCATAAGATACTGTTCCCAATCGTGACCATCATTATTATGGAGGTATTCATCAACAAGATGCGTAGGCTGAAAGGCCAGCGCAAGCTGATCCTTATTGAAGAAGCCTGGAAAGCAATTGCCAAGGAAGGCATGGCGGATTATTTAAAATATTTGTTTAAGACGGTGAGGAAGTTCTTTGGGGAGGCCATCGTGGTGACCCAGGAGGTAGATGATATCATACAATCCCCGATTGTTAAGGAAAGCATCATCAACAATTCCGACTGCAAGATTCTTCTGGACCAGCGCAAATACATGAACAAGTTTGATGACATACAGGCAATGCTGGGGCTCACGGACAAGGAAAAAGCACAGGTATTATCCATCAACATGAACAACGACCCTTCAAGGCTGTATAAAGAAGTATGGATTGGCCTCGGCGGCACCCAGTCAGCGGTGTACGCTACAGAAGTTAGCCTTCAAGAATATCTGGCCTATACCACTGAAGAAACCGAGAAGATGGAAGTCATGGAGCTGGCAGCACAGCTTGGAGGCAATGTAGAACTCGCCATCCGGCGTATCGCGGCAAAGCGCCGTGAGGAATAAGTAATGATAATAATATTTAAAAATCAAAACCATGAAAAAGTTCATTTATGTGTTGTGGGCAGTACTGGTACTGGCTGCTGCACCGGCAAAAGCGCAATGGGTTGTAAGCGACCCCGGAAGTTATGCGCAGGGGATTATTAACACGGCCAATCAGATTATTGAAACGTCGGCTACGGCGAGCAATACGCTGAACAGCTTTAAAGAAGTCAAGAAAGTGTTTGAGCAGGGCAAGGAGTATTACGATGCCCTTAAATCGGTGAACAACCTCGTGCAGGATGCCCGCAGGGTTCAGGAAACGGTATTGCTAGTTGGGGATATATCCGACATGTATGTAACGGGATTCGGACTGATGATGAACGACCCAAACTTTAGCCCACAGGAACTGAGTGCCATTGCCTTTGGCTACTCCAAGCTGCTCAACGAGACCACCGGGCTGTTGGGCGACCTTAGCCAGATCGTCACGGCTTCGAGCTTGTCGCTCAGTGATAAAGAACGCATGGATATTATTGAGCGTGTGCACGCGGAAGTGCTGCATTACTACAACCTGGTACGCTACTATACCAAAAAGAATATTTCGGTAAGTTTTGTCAGGGCCAGGAAACAGAACGATACCCAGCGCGTGCTGGAGCTTTACGGTACGGCAAACCAAAAATACTGGTAAGGAACGATGCTGCTGGATATTGAATTCAACAACCTGCACGAGATGCTGCGCAATCTCTATGATGAGATGCTGCCGCTCTCGGCAGAGATGGCGGCTGTTGCCAAAGGGCTTGCCGGGCTGGGCGCGTTATTTTACATTGCCCTCAAAGTCTGGCAGGCACTCAGCCGCGCTGAACCTATCGACCTGTTCCCGCTGCTCAGGCCGTTTGCCTTAGGGCTTTGCATCATGTTCTTTCCCACGATGGTACTCGGAACCGTCAATGCCGTACTCAGCCCCATAGTGACGGGAACACACGGTATTTTAGAGGGCCAGGTTTTGGACCTTAATGAACTTCAGGCGCAGAAAGACCAGCTGGAACGCGAGGCCATGCTGCGCAACCCCGAGACCGCCTACCTCGTTTCTGATGAGGAGTTTGATAAGCAACTCGAAGAACTGGGCTGGTCACCGTCCGACCTGGCTACTATGTCGGGGATGTATCTGGAACGGGGCATGTACCAGTTGAAGCAGGATATCCGCAATGCATTTCGGGAACTTTTGGAAATCCTTTTCCAGGCAGCGGCACTGGTCATTGATACCATCCGTACCTTTTTCCTGATCGTATTGTCTATTTTGGGGCCGATTGCGTTTGCCATTTCCGTCTGGGATGGCTTTCAGTCTACCCTAAACCAGTGGTTTACCCGGTACATAAGCGTGTATTTGTGGTTGCCCGTTTCCGACCTTTTCAGTTCCATGCTGGCGAAAATACAATCGCTGATACTGGAAAAGGATATTGAGAACCTGTCGGACCCTACTTTCATCCCGGACACTTCCAATGCCGTGTACATCATCTTTATGATCATTGGAATTATCGGCTACTTCACCATACCGACGGTTACGGGCTGGATTATCCAGGCAGGCGGCGCAGGGAACTATACCCGAAACGTCAACCAGGCCACACAGAAAGCAGGCAACATTGCAGGAGCTTCCGCAGGTGCTGCCACCGGCAATATTGGCGGCAGGCTCATGAATAAAAACTAAAACCTATAATTATGGAATTTAAAACCTTAAGGAACATTGAGAACAGCTTCGGGCAGATACGGCTGTATGCCATCATTTTTGCCGTGGTATGCCTCAGTATCACCGGCTATGCCGTATGGGAATCCTACCGTTTTGCAAAGGAACAACGTGAAAAGGTCTATGTGCTGGACCAGGGAAAATCGTTAATGCTGGCGCTGTCACAGGATGCGTCCATCAACCGACCGGTAGAGGCCAGAGAACACGTACGGCGTTTCCACGAGCTATTCTTTACCCTGGCACCCGATAAGGCAGCCATCGAAAGCAATATGAAACGGGCATTTAGCCTTGCTGATAAAAGCGCCTTTGATTACTACAAAGACCTTTCTGAAAAAGGGTACTACAACCGCATCATATCAGCGAACGTACAGCAGCGCCTTGAAGTAGACAGCGTGCAATGCAATTTTGAGAAGTATCCTTATGCCGTCCGCACCTATGCGAGGGAGTATATCATCCGCGCCAGTAACGTGACACGCAGGAGTTTGGTCACGTCCTGCCTGCTGGTCAATTCAGTACGCTCCGATGACAACCCGCAGGGGTTCAATATCGAACAATTCAGGGTATTGGAGAACAGAGACGTTGAGGTAATTGACCGTAAATAAACAATTATGACAGCGTATACCACCTCAATAAGTTCCTGGATGGACACAATGAACAGGCGTTGGAAGCAGCTGCCAGCACGTGAATCACGCCGTATTGTGCTGTACAGCTTTGCCGGCTACCTGTTGATTACCCTCGTGATAAGTGTACAGGTCGTGTATCAACTTAATGCCGGGCAAAACACGTTGGAGATCAAACACATTAGTAACCCGGTTGCTAAAGTTAAAGTGAACAAAAATATAAATGAACCTAAAGCAGCAGATGATGAAAGAGAATGAGAAAAAGAAAGCGGCCGTGCAGGTTACCGAGGGTACACCTGTGGCAAACACCACCGAAAACGGATCCGGCACCAACAAGGAGCGCTTAAAAAAGCCCCTGATATTTAGTGTAATGGGACTAATATTTATAGGATGCCTGTACCTGATATTTGGCGTTGATGGTGGGAAAAATGCGAAAGAAGCTATAGATATCGGTATCAATGCGGCCGTGCCGCAGGCCTCAGGTGACGGTCTGCCTACCGACAAGGGCAAAGCCTATGAACAGGAAATGATGGAGGAAAAGGAACGCCAAAAACGGGCAACGCTGATGACCTTGTCCGACTACTGGCAGTCCGATAGTATCCAACAAAAGGATGATACCGTGACCGGCCTTTCGGAAAAGGCGCAGGAAACAAAGCCCGCCCGCGATGCCAACCCTGCCCTGAAGAGTTACAAAACGATGCAGCATTCACTGGGCAATTTCTACAAAAAGGACCGTGCGCAGGAAGCCTTACAATCCGAAAATGAACGCTTGAAAGCACAGCTGGAGGCAAGTCAGGCTTCGCAGGGACAAAAACCGGTTGACCGCCTGGCACTGATGGAGAAATCCTACCAGATGGCCGCCAGGTATTTTCCCGGCAGCACACCGGCTAAGGATACGATAAGTACCAAGCCTTCAAAACAAAAGCAGGAGGACGATTTTATAACCGTTTTACCCGACAAAAAAACCGTCGTATCACAATTGTATCGAAAGGTTCCCGACTCTCTTTTACTGGCACGTTTGGCTAATGGGGAGCAGCAGGTATTTACATCGGCAGGCGGTCAACCGGATGTTTCCCTGCCACCCAACAGCATACGTGCCTGTATCCACCAAACCCTTAAATTGGTGGGTGAAGGCAGCGTGCAATTGCGCCTTTTGCAGGATGTGCGTATAGGTAAAGCGATGTTACCCAGTGGCTATATACTGACCGCCACTACAACCTTTCAGGGTAACCGGCTGCAAATGCGGGTAGTTTCCATAGAAATTGATAGCAGCATCGTACCCGTGAACCTTACGGTGTACGACCTGGACGGGCAAAGAGGGCTGAACCTGCCGTATTCGGCTGAAGTCACGGCTGTAAACGGCACGCTGGCCAATATGGGTAACACCGGTGGCAGCAGTTTTACCCTTAACCGTTCTGCCGGGCAGCAGCTTACCTCTGATATGACACGCGGACTGATCCAGGGCGTGTCGGGCTATTTTTCCAAAAAGGTAATGGTGCAAAAAGCAACCCTGAAACAAGGGTACCAGCTGTTCCTGGTCTCCAAACAGAAATAAAACTAAAAATGTACATCATGAAAATACAGCATATAAAAAATAGCATATTGACTATAGCATTCAGTATACCATTACTACTACAGGCACAGGTTAAGCAACCTGAAGTGTTGCCCCTTAGTGAAGTACCACCTTACTTTATTGAGGTCACTTACGATAAAACCTCGCACATTATTTTTCCTGCCGGTATCTGTTATGTGGACCTGGGCAGTGATTACATCATTGCCGGCAAGGCGGAAGATGCTGACAATGTGCTGCGTGTAAAAGCCGCTGCAAAAGGCTTTGAACCCGAAACTAATTTCTCGGTAATTACAGAGGATGGCAATTTTTATGGGTTTAATGCCTGCTATAGCGATGCGCCGCAGGTCATGAGTCACAACCTTATCAAAGGTCAAAAGCTGGCCGACCGCTCGAAAGCCGCCGATGTCCGTTTTGAAGCGTTGGGCAAAACACCGGCTTCGGTTGCGGGATTACTCATGGAACAGCTGTACGAAAAAGACAGGAGGACTATCCGGAAAATTAAATCTGATAGCTATGGCATCACGTTCCGCTTAAAGGGCATCTATGTCCACGATAGTAAATACTATTTCCATATCCAGATCGAAAATGAAACTTTTGTCCCTTTTAACGTTGATTTTATCAGCTTCAAGGTAAGTGACCGGAAAGTGGCCAAGCGTACGGTGGCACAGGAGCGCACCCTTACACCGTTACGCACCTACAAACCGTTGCTACCTGTTATGGGAAATACTACCGAAAAAAACATTTTTTTGCTGGATGTGTTTACGCTGACCAAAGGCCAGGTACTGCTTATCGAAGTGGTGGAAAAGAATGGCGGGCGTGGGCAGGTACTGAAGATTAAGGATTCTGACCTAGTAAAGGCGCAGCCCATCAGTAAACTCCATATCAAATTCTGACAAGCTCCAAAATAGCGATTGGATAATCCCATAAACCTCGCTATCTTTGTGTGAAATATTGAAAATCTTAAAGTGTTTTTGCTTTAAGTCTCGTCACTGAAAACTGGTAATTTT
>Ga0247813_10000215_pt1 | contig 66135 bp, 66 predicted proteins | sample UWRJL169409C1_FD_180719 | JGI IMG/M metagenome (GOLD analysis project Ga0247813, IMG submission 180719) | Plant litter microbial communities from Arlington Agricultural Research Station in Wisconsin, United States - UWRJ-L169-409C-1 | ecosystem: Environmental > Terrestrial > Plant litter >... | reverse complement strand
ACCTGTGATGCAAATTGTAATGCACACATAGCCAATACATCTTGTTTATCACGAACCGCGTAACTTTCTTCGAATTGCTTAATCATAGCATCAATTTTTTTAGAAGCACTTCTAAGTCCTTCTTCCTGAGCTGGTTCAACCGTTAACGGGTAAACGCGGTCTGCAATTGATATTTTGATTCTTAGCTTTCCGTCCATGTTTTTCTAATCTGATAGTTGTGCTATACAGTAATCAATTTCGCGAATTAATGAATTTATTTTAAGCTTTGTCTCTCTCTTGTTATTGTCGCTGCCGAGCAACGAATTGGCTATTTTAAGTGTATCATACTGCTTTTTCAAAGCTTCCATTTCTTCAGATTGTTTCTGGATGATTTGCGCAGCTTTGGCTAATTGTAATCGTAATTCCTGATTGTTTTTCTCCAGGCCTTTTGATTTTTCAAAAAGCTTTTCGACTTTATATTCAAGAGTATCAATTATTTCGGCAATTACACTCATTATAAATCCTATTCATTACTTAATCATACAAAGTTAGTATTCCTTTTTATTAATGCAATTTTTTCTCGATTTTTTTGCATTAAAAATAGACAAATAAATGAAATTCAATCAATTGTGTTTTTGTCTTAATTATCGTCGGATTTCGCCTGTTATTTTTTTATCTTAGCAAAAATGTTGCTTATGAGATTTTCAGTACTTACCCTATTATTCTGCCAGTTTATTTTTGCTCAGACTCAATATCCTAAAGATTATTTTGCTCCGCCACTTGATATTCCGATGCAGTTGTCGGGTAATTTTGGGGAATTAAGACCAAATCATTTTCATGCTGGTTTCGATTTAAAAACCAATCAAAGAGAAGGTTTAAATGTTTATGCAATTGCTGACGGATATGTGTCCCGAATTAAAATTTCAACTTTTGGGAACGGAAAATGTATCTATATCACGCATCCAAATGGATATACGTCTGTATATGGACATTTGCAAACGACAATTGGAGCCATTCAGGATTATGTTCAGAAAACTCATTATAAAGAAAAATCATTCGAAATTGAAATGTTTCCTAAACTGGGAGAATTGCCTGTTACAAAAGGACAGCTAATTGCACTTTCAGGAAATACAGGTTCGTCAGAAGGGCCTCATTTGCATTTTGAAATTAGAGATTCTAAATCTGAATTTGTTATTAACCCAATGTTTTTTGGATACGATAAAAATGTAAAAGATACTAAAAAGCCAACCATTTCGAGTTTGTATGTTTATCCAATGGATAATACAACGGTGAATCAATCCAGACAGCCTTTGTTGTTGAATGTTTCACTTCAAAAAGACGGAACCTATATGGCAAGTAAGGTAAAAGCAAACGGAAAAATTGGTTTCGGAATTAACGCAGTTGACTTCGATGATGTCTCAGGAAATAAAAATGGCGTTTTTAATGTGTCGACTTTCGTTAACGGAAATCAAAATTACAATTATCAGTTTAATACTTATTCGTTTGACGAAATGCGTTACATAAATGCTTTGATTGACTATGCCAGATATAAAAAATCAGGGCAGCGTATACAAAAGCTTTTTATGAAAACACCATTTGCTCTAAGTATTATAAAAACGGATTCGCTTCGTGGAATTGTTCCGGTCGAGCCGAATTTGGTTTCAACCTATCGTATTGAAGTTTCAGATTACTTTGGAAATTTAAATTCTATTACGGTACCAATTGAATATGATACTGCAACTCCAGTTATAAAAGCAGAGCCAATAACTTCTCCATATTTTATAAAAGTCAATAAAGATTCAAATTTTGAAAAAGAAAATATGTCGGTATTTTTTCCGGCAGGAACTTTTTATGAAGATTTTAATCTGAATTTTGATGTAAAAAATAACAAAATCTATGTTCATGATGATGTTGTTCCGGTTCATTCTAATTTTACAATTACAATAAAAGATAGTACCTATTCAGAAGCGTTACGAGATAAAGTTTTTATCGGAAGAGGTGGTAACTATAATGCAACAACCAGAAAAAATGATGTTTTTACGGCCAAATCCAAAATTTTGGGACAATTTGGTTTGGTGCTTGATACAATCGCGCCCGTTATTAAAATCACAAAACAAATTGAGGGTAAATGGATCAGCGATAAAACAATTCAGTTTACAATAAGCGATAGTTCGTCTGGAATTAAATCTTACAACGGATATTTAAATGGAGATTGGGTTCTATTTGAATATGATAACAAAACCAGAAAAATAACACACAAATTTGATAATAGCTTATTAGCGGAAGGAGCAAATGATTTAAAAATTGAAGTGATTGATAATGTAGGTAATTCTGCTATCTTTGAAACTCAATTTTTCAGAAGTCAACAAAAATAAAATCAACACATTTGAGCCATCGCAAGTTAATATTTATTTTCCTTTTTTTGTGCAGCTGTGTTTCATTTGCTCAGAATGCACTTATAAAAGGTGTTATTTTAGATCATGAAAGCCGTCCGGTTTCAGATGTAAATATTACTGCTTTAGGAATTGTTGCGCAATCAGATTCTAATGGTTTTTTTGAAATTAAAGTTCCTTCAAATAAAAAAGTATCCTTGATCTTTACTCACATTTCCTTAAAAATGATGAGTCTGACAGTGAGTTTAAAACCAAACGAAGTTTTTGTTTTTAATCCGGTAATGAATAATTCCGAAGAACAAATGGGAGAGGTATTCGTATCTTCAAATAATAAAAAACGTGTTCAGGGAATTACTACTGTTGATGTTGCTACTATTAAAAAAATCCCCGGAGCAAATGGCGGCATCGAAAATATTCTAAAAACCCTGCCTGGCGTAAATTCAAATAATGAATTGAGTACGCAATATGCGGTTCGTGGCGGCAATTATGATGAAAATTTAGTATACGTAAATGAAGTCGAAGTTTATCGTCCGTTTTTAATTCGTTCAGGACAGCAGGAAGGTTTGAGTTTTACCAATACTGATCTGGTTCAGAATGTTGATTTTTCTGCTGGTGGATTTGAAGCTAAATTTGGAGATAAATTATCATCTGTTTTAGATATTACGTACCGAAAACCAACTGAGTTCGGTGCTGCTTTTGAAGCTAGTTTACTCGGAGCAAGTGCTGCGGTTGATCTGGTTTCTAAAAATAAAAAATGGTCAGCTGTAACCGGAATTCGTTATCGAAACAATAGTTTGCTGGTAAATAGTCAGGATACCGAAACCAATTACACGCCTGTTTTTGCAGATATTCAAACGAATATTACTTATGATATTTCTAAAAAATGGCAAATGAGTTTTTTAGGTAATATTTCTCAGAATAAATATTTATATAGCCCTTTAACACGCCAAACGAAATTCGGAACAATAGATCAGCCAATGGAGCTGAATGTTTATTACGAAGGACAGGAAAAGGATCAATATGATACTTATTTTGGTGCTTTGAAAACGACCTACAAAGTTTCTCAGGATTTTACTTTAAAGTTAATTGGTTCTCTATTTCATACAATTGAGCAGGAACATTTTGATATTTTGGCACAATATCGTTTAGGGAATGTTACTGATGAAGGTGAATCTGAAGCTATTGATTTTACACGCGGAATTGGCTCTCAGCTGAATCACGCTCGTAATGATCTGGATGCGTTGATTGCAAATATCGAGATAAAAGGATTTAAAGAATGGAAAAATAACAGCCAGTTAGAATTTGGTTTAAAATATACCAGAGAATCTATTCGTGACAGAGTGGTAGAATGGGAAGTGATTGATTCTGCAGGATTTTCTATAAATCCTCCTTTAGTTATTTTGCCAAAAAATAATCAGCCTTATCAACCTTATACCGGACCACTCTTACCTTATCAGGATGTTCGCGCAACAAATTTTAATACTGTAAACAGAATTGCAGGTTATGCACAATGGAATCAGAAATCAGAAATAGGTTCCAGTCAGGTTTGGTATCATGTTGGTGCCCGTTTTCAGAATTGGACTGTTTCAGGAGCAGCAGTTGAAGGTAAAAATCAGACCGTTTTTAGTCCACGTGCACAATTTGCTTTAAAACCAGATTGGGATATGGATATGGTTTTCAGGCTTTCGGGAGGAATATATTATCAACCGCCTTTTTATCGGGAACTTCGTGATATAAACGGAGTGGTGAATCCGAATGTGAAAGCGCAAGAATCAGTTCATGTCGTTCTAAGTAATGATTATAATTTTAAAATGTGGAATCGTCCTTTTAAATGGGTTACGGAAGTCTATTATAAATCACTTTCTGATGTAAATGTGTATTCTATAGACAATGTTCGAATTCGATATATTGCAAACAATAATGCAACAGCATACGCACAAGGTTTAGATTTTAGATTAAATGGCGAATTTGTTCCCGGAACAGAATCCTGGGTTAGTTTTGGATATTTGAAAACAGAAGAAAATTACGAAAACCGAGGTGATATCGCCAGACCAACAGATCAACGTTTAAAGTTTGCCATGTTGTTTCAGGATTATATGCCGAATATTCCGAGTGTAAAATTGTATCTAAATTTAGTTTATAATACTGGTTTGCCAGGTGGAGCGCCTGCGTATTCAGATCCGTATTTGTATCAAAACAGATTAAACGATTACAGAAGGGCGGATGTGGGTTTTGCTAAAGTTTTCGTTGATGCCAGTACAAAAACTGCTAAAGCAAATTGGTTAAAAGGTTTCAAAGAATTATCTGTTGGATTGGAAATTTTCAATCTTTTCAATAACCAAAATGCAATAACCAATACCTGGGTTCGAGATGTGTATTCTAAAAATCAATACGCTATTCCAAATTATATGACTTCGAGAGTTTTTAATGTGAAAATTAATGCTAGGTTGTAAAAACGATTACTGAAGTTAAAAAATGAATTTCGGCAATAAGAAAAGAGTTTTTTACGTTTTAAATATAAGGTAATACTATAGTTTTTAGAAAATTCAATAACAATAAATAATACAATCAAAAATACTATATTTGATATCCAATATAATTTGTATAAATGAAAAACTATCTAAAATATATCGCCTTAGTAATCATCGGAACTGTAGTGAGTTGTAAAGATGAAGCTCAGAAGCCGAAAGTAATTTATGATGCTTCAAATAAGGCCAAAGTTTTAACTAAAACAGATTCTACCCAGATAGAAGTGGCTGATTTACCCATTCAGATGGAAGGAACGAATTATTTAATTCATCCGGTGGGTGATTTAAGGGTTTTTGAAAAAGGAACAAAAGCACGTTATGGATCTTCTAGCGTAAATGATGTGAGTTTTACTATTTCAAATTTAGGCGAGTATGAAATTACAGGTTATTTGCAAAACTTGAAATTTCAAAGAGTGGACTCAGATTCTATTCGTCCTCTTTCTGATAAGCCTGTTCTGATCTTAACTGCTACTTATTTAAAAACAGTTGCAGATCGCACTATAAATAAAATCATGGTCTACACTTTAACGGATTCTGATACCAATAAAGATGGAAAAATAGATACAGGTGATATTAAAACATTGTATTTAAGTGATATCAGCGGAGAGAATTTCACTAAAGTTTCACCGGATCTTCAGGAATTAGTAGATTGGAATTTGATCGAATCTAAAAATCGTATTTATTTTAGAACTATTGAAGATACCAACCAAAATGGACAATTCGATAAAAACGATGTGCTGCATTACAACTACATTGATTTAATGTCTAAAAAATGGGAAGTTAAAAATTATAAACCGATCTGAGGTTCTAAGGTGCTGAGATACTAAGGTTCTAAGAATTTTAAAATTTTTGAACATAAAAAGCCAGTTGAAAATTAATTTTTAACTGGCTTTTTGTTATTTGTAGTTGAATGAAAAACTTAGTCCCTTAGTAACTTAGAACCTTAGCAACTTTTAAAAAAACCTAAATCAAAATATCACTTTCCAAATCAGATTTCTCGATTTCAAAGCCAAATCCTAAACGCTCAACTAATTCAATAACGAGTTTTTTATACCAGTTTTCTGATTTTGGATGGATGTATATCTTTTCAATCAGTTGATTTATATCAACATTGATTTTTAGTCCATCGTTTAGTTTTATAGTGCTTTTTGAAGTGTCAGTTAGAATCCGAACTTCACGTTCGTACTGAAAGCTTTTTCGTTTAAATAAAAACGGAAAGAACAAATCGTCAAACGGAATATATTCTTTTCTGTAATCGATATAATTTACTTCGCCAATATATTGATCGAAATTATTTTCTGGTTTTACCGCTTTTTGTAATCTTCCAATTGTCGATTGAATCGCCAAACCTTCGCTATTTTGGGTGAAAATTTGCCACATAGCAAACGACTCGTATTCATTGATATGCCAGCTGCTAATAGCAACCTGTTCACGTTGTGTTTTATAATATTTTAAAAAGTCGGGATTGTCTATTGCTAGTTTTTTAATCTCTTCAAAAGTAGGTTCGCTAAAAGTGCCTTCATACTGATCTTCGAATTTATCAGAACGAGACATGAACAGTTTCTTTGAAAGTAATAAATCAAGAAATTTAGATAAGTCAAGGTATTTCCAGACAATAGTATCGGGGTCGTCGGGAAGTTTTATGTTTGGATTATTAAGGTACATTTTTACAAAAATTAAATAATCTACATAAAGTTAGAAAATTAAACACAGATTAAAGAAATTAAAAATTTTAATGTTTCCTTAATCTGTGTGAAAGAGATATGTTGTTAATCGTTATGACTCGAAAGACTGCATTGTAACCAATTTGTTGTAAGTGCCGTTATGTGCTATTAATTCGTCGTGAGTTCCTTGTTCAACGATTCTTCCTTTTTGCATTACGACAATAACATCGGCTTTTTGAATAGTTGAAAGACGGTGGGCGATTACGATTGAAGTTCTATTTTGCATCATATTCTCCAAAGCAACCTGAACAAATTTTTCACTTTCCGTGTCCAATGCAGATGTTGCTTCATCCAAAATCATAATCGGAGGATTTTTCAATACTGCTCTGGCAATAGATAAACGTTGCTTTTGACCTCCTGAAAGTTTGTTTCCGCTATCGCCAATGTTAGTGTAAATTCCTAATGGCAATTCTTTTACAAATTCAAAAGCATTTGCAATTTTCAATGCTTCTATAACCTCATCATCCGTTGCATCTAATTTACCTAAAGAAATATTAGCCTTTATAGTATCGTTAAATAGAATACTGTCTTGTGTCACCAAGCCCATTAAACTACGAAGCGATTGCAGGTTCATATCTTTGATGTTAATGCCATCAATAGAAATCGTTCCCTCATTCACATCGTAAAAACGAGTCAATAAGTTTGCAATAGTACTTTTTCCACTTCCAGATTGCCCAACAAGTGCAACAGTTTGTCCTTTTTTAATTTCAAGAGAAAAGTCTTTTAGAACCGTTTCATCTTCGTATTTAAAGTTGATATTCTGAACTTTAATATTGTCATCGAAAGTTGTTTTTTCAACAGCTTTATCTTTAGATGTAATCGTGTTTTCCTGTTCTAAAATTTCAAGAACACGTTCAGCTGCAGCGTTTCCTCTTTTAACTCCGTATGAAGCTTTAGAGATTGCTTTTGCAGGAGTCAGAATATTGTATGCTAGTCCCATGTAGGCAATGAACGACGGGCCATCAAGTGTTTTTTCAATCAAAACCATTTGACCTCCGTACCAAAGTAAGATTGCAATTACGGTGATTCCCATGAATTCACTTGCCGGAGAAGCTAAGTTTTGGCGATTTCCAATGCTGTTCGATAATTTGAAAAAGCGTTCTGTTGAATTTTGAAAAACAGTATTAAAATAATTTTCAGCATTATATCCTTTTACTACTTTTAGACCTCCAATTGTTTCTTCAATAGTAGATAAAAAAGTACCTTGTTCTTGTTGTGCCTTGCTTGATTGTTTTTTAAGTTGTTTTCCAATTAATGAAATAATATAACCGGAAACAGGAATAAAAATAAATACAAACAATGTCAACTTAGTGCTAATAATAAGCATAGTACTTATCGTGAAAATTATAGTTAAAGGTTCTTTTACGATAAGTTCAAGGATAGCCAAAAATGAGGTTTGAACTTCATTTACATCAGCAGAAATCCTTGAGATAACATCTCCTTTTCTTGTTTCAGAATAAAAAGCCAAAGGTAATTCCAGTGTTTTTTTGTACAAAGCATTTCGCATGTCTTTTAAAACACCATTTCGCAAAAAATTAATAAAAAACATGGCTAAATAATCAGCTAAGTTTTTTAGTAAAAAAATCGAAATAATAATTCCCACCATAATAGATAATACAAAACCAGGTTCGTGATCTTGTTTTGCTGTGGTGATATAATAACCTAAATAATTTTCTCCATATTCTTTAATGTGTAGTAAGCCAGTATATACTGGTTTTGTTGTGATAGTTTTTCCTTTTTCAAATAAAACCTGAAGCATTGGTATTAACGCAACAAACGACAGTGTGCTAAAAAGTGCATACAAAACATTAAAAAAGATGTTTAGATAGGCGTATTTTTTATACGGATATATAAAAGGAACTATTTTTTTGAAATTACTCATTTATTTTTTGATGTTGTTTTCTGCTATGGCAATGGCTCTTTCGAGTTTTTCCAGCAGTAATTTTTTTTCTGGCAATTGGGTTAAATATGCTGATACTTTGATTTGTTCGTCGTTATCGAGCATTAAATAATTAATTTGTTCAGGAGATTTTTCACTGCACAAAATTAGTCCAATTGGTTTGTTTTTGATTTCTTTTTGCTTTTTTTTAATAAAAAAACTCTAATTTACATTATTTCTAAATGTAAATTAGAGTCCTAAATATGGGATACACTTAATTGTGTACACATTGTGTGCACAATTGTAATTTGATTATAAAGAGTTTATAACTCATTATTATTACTTCAATTGCATATCTGCAATGATATTTTCTATTTTTTGATCTAAGAATTTTTCTGCTGCATCAAAATCCTGAACCGATTCTAATTCAGCATTAACGCTAATGTAGAATTTGATTTTTGGTTCAGTTCCACTTGGTCTTGCACAAATTTTAGAACCATCTTCAGTATAATAAATCAATACATTTGATTTTGGCATATCCATTTCAGATTCTTCGCCAGTCAATATATTTAATGCAATTGATGAGTCGTAATCTTCTACCATAATCACGCGTTGTCCGTTGATTTCTTTCAAAGGATTTTGACGTAAATCAATCATCATTTGAGTAATTTCCTGTAAACCTTCCATTCCTTTTTTGGTCAATGAAACCAAATATTCTTTGTAAAAACCATTTTCAACATACAGTTGTAAAAGTTCTTTATAAACAGAACTTCCGGCGGCTTTTGCCTGAGCTGCAACTTCACAAATCAATAGGGTAGCAGCAACAGCGTCTTTGTCTCTAACGGCATCACCAACCATAAAACCAAAGCTTTCTTCACCGCCTCCAATAAATTGAAGTTCCGGAAAATCTTTGATCATTTTAGCAATCCATTTAAAACCGGTCAAACCAACTTTGCATTCTACGCCATAGCTTGTCGCTAGTTCCATTATCATAGGAGTAGAAACAATAGTAGAACCAACAAATTGTTTTCCGTTAATTTTTCCAGCTTTTTTCCATTGTTTCAATAGGAAAGAAGTCATTAAAACCATGGTCTGGTTTCCATTCAATAAAATCATTTTGCCATCATTATTTCTAACGGCAACACCAAGACGATCACAATCAGGATCTGTACCAACAACAATATCTGAATTTGTTTTATCGGCTAGAGCTAAAGCCATTGTCAGAGCTTCCGGCTCTTCAGGGTTTGGAGATTTTACCGTTGGAAAATCACCATCAGGAATAGCTTGTTCCGGTACAATATGTACATTTTTGTAACCTGCCTGAGATAAAGTATCCGGAATAGATTTTATTGAAGTTCCGTGCAATGAAGTAAATACAATCTGTAAATTATCTTTTGCTTCAGCCGGAGTGTTAAAACTAGCATTTTCAATAGATGATTTGATGAAAGCTTTGTCGATTTCAGTATCAATATATTTAATCAGGCTTTCGTTTGCATCAAACTTAATTTTGTCGTAGCCTAAATTTTCAATTACATTAATAATAGCAGCATCTTGTGGTGGTACAATTTGTCCACCATCTTCCCAATATACTTTGTATCCATTATATTCCGGTGGATTATGTGAAGCTGTAAGAACAATTCCACATTGACAACCTAAATATTTAAGAGCAAAAGACAATTCCGGAGTTGGTCTTAAATCTGAGAATAAATAAACCTGGATTCCGTTTGCAGAGAAAACGTCAGCCACAACTTTCGCCAAAGTATTACTGTTATGACGACAATCATAAGCAATAACAACTTTTAAAGGTTGGTTAGGGAAAACTTCATGTAAATAGTCAGATAATCCCTGAGTGTTTTTTCCTAGTGTATATTTGTTGATTCTGTTGTTTCCAACGCCCATAACACCACGCATTCCACCAGTTCCAAATTCAAGATTTTTGTAGAAACTTTCTTCAAGTTCTTTAGGTGCGGTTGTCATTAATTCCTTAACCGCCGCTTGTGTTTCTTTGTCAAATGTTGGCGTCAACCATTCGTTTACAGCATTTAATATATTAGGTGCTATATTCATCATTCGTGTATTTTTTATTTAAATAATAATAATTTTCAGGAGCTAATCCTGCTGTTTTTCCAAACGAAGTTCACTGAACTCCGATTAACGTAAGCCTAATATGAGAACTAATCTTTTGTGTTCGCCGTGGCGACATAAAATGATTTTTCCTCCCATCAGGGCTAGGGGTTTACTTTAAAAATTAACCTCTCGGGCTACTTTATAACGTGCTTCATTACTTTTGGTTCTCAAAATAATTTCGCCTAAAAATCCGGCCAAAAACAATTGTGTTCCTATTATCATTGATGTTATGGACAAATAGAAATGCGGTCTTTCAGTAATTAATCGGCTTGTTTTGTGAATAAACAATTTATCGATACCTAAATATAAAGCTAATAAAAATCCAATCATAAACATAATAGATCCTAATAAACCAAATAAGTGCATTGGTCGTTTTCCGAATCTTGATAAAAACCAAATCGTAATCAAATCCAGAAAACCGTTAATAAAACGATCCATTCCAAATTTGGTTTCGCCATATTTACGAGCCTGGTGAATTACAACTTTTTCCCCAATTTTATTAAAACCGGCATTTTTTGCCAAAACCGGAATATATCGGTGCATTTCACCTGAAACTTCAATGTTTTTTACAACGGTGTTTTTATATGCTTTTAATCCGCAGTTAAAATCATTCAATTCAACGCCTGAAGTTTTTCTGGCAGCCCAATTAAATAATTTAGAAGGTAAATTTTTTGCCACAACAGAATCGTAGCGTTTCTTTTTCCATCCAGAAACCAAATCGAATTTTTCTTTGGTAATCATTTCAAACAATCCCGGAATCTCATCAGGGCTGTCTTGCAAATCGGCATCCATTGTAATGATGACATCACCTTTTGCTTTTGCAAAACCAGCATGCAAAGCCTGCGATTTTCCAAAATTCTTCATGAAACGAATTCCTTTTACATTCGGGTTTTCGTTTGAAAAACTTTCAATAATATTCCAAGAATCATCTGTACTTCCATCATCTACAAAAATGATTTCATAAGAGTAATTGTTAGATTGCATCACTTTAATAATCCACGAATAGAGTTCTTGCAGTGATTCCTCCTCGTTTAGAAGCGGTATAAGTATAGATAAATTCATTTATTTTTTTATTCTTGTGTAGTTTTGCTTTTAAAAAATGCTGCGAAAATTAATCCTAAAACCGAGCTGATTACGATTGCAAACGCAGAACCTTTAAGTAATTCTAATGTCGAATAGGGATTACTTAGTTTCATTTTGGCAACAGTATCGTTTATAACAGATGCTGGTGATCCAAATTTTTGCATAACACCAACAGTATATTTAATCATTAATTCATTTACGGTGTCTTTAGCACCCGGATCAATAACATTAAATAAAACAATATTGAAAAATGTAGAAATCAAAATTCCGATTACGGCAGCAATAAAATAGGTTGTGAATGCATCTTTAAAAGAAAAAACACCTTTTAATTCTTTCTTTGTTTTAGAAAGTAAAACGATAGAAATGGTAAGGCTTATAGCGATACCTAATAATCCCATCCACCATGCTGTGAAGAGATTCAAATCAACCGCATATATAGTTGCAGTTATTAATGCTGATACTATTCCGGTTATTACACCGTAAGTAATTCCGTTCTTTTTTATAACTTCATTAATCATATTTCTATATGTTTTAAAATTAATCCACAAATATAGCAATTCCCAATATAATCGAGGACAAAAAAAGCTTTTTGAATTTTACTAAAAAAAATGAGCTAAATGTTTGTTTATTAAAAAAGAATTGTAAATTTGCACACTCAAAAATAATTAAATTTTTAAACAAAAAAGAGTAGCCTTTGTTTACACCTTTTTCTAACCATGGAAAAGCTTCAAAATAAAATGCTCTAAACAATAAATAAAAGAAAAGATGAAAAAAGGAATTCACCCAGAAAATTACAGATTAGTTGCATTTAAAGACATGTCAAATGACGAAGTTTTTATCACTAAATCAACTGCAGATACAAAAGAAACAATTGAAGTTGACGGAGTTGAGTATCCAGTTGTAAAAATGGAGATTTCTAGAACATCTCACCCTTTTTATACTGGTAAATCTAAACTTATCGATACTGCAGGACGTATTGACAAGTTCAAAACTAAATATGCAAAACACGTTAAAAACTAATAACTGTTTTTACTTATACAAAAGCCTTCCAATCGGAAGGCTTTTTTTATGGATTTAAATTACGCATAAATTTTCGCCACGAATTCGCGAATTAGTTTTTATGTTTAAGTTTTAAATAATTCGTGAATTCGTGGCGAAAAAAAAAATGTATTTGTCTTTTTGTATAGCAACATGCTTTATCGAACAAATAAAATATTTGTAACTTTGACCTCGATAACCAAATCAAGATTTTAACAAGTACCAAATTTTTTTATTTATGAATTACATTCTTTTTGACGGTCCAGTCCGGAATGCTTTATTGCCTTTTACTTTTACCAGGCCGGTGGCTGATATTTTAATCGGAATTATGACGATTCGTCAAAAATGGGAGGCGCGCTTGGGCTCAACCATAACAACAATTACTGAAGATTATTTATCTGCCAAATTTCCGATGGTGGAAATGGAAGAAAACGTGATGATAAATGCGGCGTATTTGCCAAATGATACGCTTGCCGAAATGGTTTCTGATTTAAAAGAAAATCAGGCTATTTTTAAAGGGGATGATGTAATTGCTTTTTTTACAACTGAAAATCAGGAAGAAGTTGATTTCGATTCTTATGAAATCATTCAATATAATGGTGATTGCTTAACAGTCGAAAAAACCTGGGATATTTTTTCTAAAAATGACGCTGCTATTCGTGCTGATTTTGTTTTCTTAACAGAAGACAGAAAATCACAACCAATTCCGAAAAGTGTAAATGTTATCGCTCCGGAAAATATTTTTATTGAAGAAGGGGCAAAATTAGAGTTCGTAACTTTAAATGCTTCAAACGGTCCTATATATATAGGTAAGAATACCGAAATTATGGAAGGAACAGTGATTCGCGGTCCTTTTGCTTTGTGTGAGAATGCTATGGTAAAAATGTCAGCTAAAGTTTATGGGGCGACAACTGTTGGGCCTGGATCACGAATAGGAGGAGAGGTAAAAAATTCGGTTTTATTTGCCAATTCAAATAAAGGACATGAAGGGTTTTTAGGTGATTCTGTTTTAGGTGAATGGTGTAATATTGGAGCAGATAGCAACAATTCCAATCTAAAAAACAATTACGAAGAAGTGAAATTATGGAGCTATGAAACAGAAGGTTTTGCAAAAACCGGACTTCAGTTTTGTGGTTTGATGATGGGCGATCATAGTAAATGTGGAATCAATACCATGTTCAATACCGGAACTGTAGTAGGAGTGAGCGCTAATATTTTTGGAAGCGGTTTTCCTCGCAATTTTGTTCCGAGTTTTTCCTGGGGTGGAGCTGCCGGGTTTACGACTTACGTAACTAAAAAAGCTTTCGAAACGGCAAAATTGGTTATGGGACGCAGAAATATTGAATTTGATGAAACAGAATCTGCAATCTTGGAACATATTTTTGAAGAAACGAAAAAATGGAGAAAAGACTAATTAGATAATTAGTCAATTAGAAAATTAGATAATTTTAGCAAACCCGACAGGTTTTAAAACCTGTCGGGTTTTGTTTGTTGTAGATTTAGGGAATTATCTAATTATCTCATTGTCACATTTTCTTATTCTTGAAATTATCTAATTATCTAATTGACAAATTGCCACATTTAGAATTGGCACATTATCTAATTAAAATCTATCTTTGCACCTTCAAAAAAACGCTTGCTAAGAAGTTTAATAATCTAAGCAGTCTAAAATTTAAAAATCTAAATGATTACAGTTAACGATATTTCGGTTCAGTTTGGTGGAACTACATTATTTAGCGATGTTTCTTTTGCTATAAATGAAAATGATAAAATTGCCCTTATGGGTAAAAATGGTGCGGGAAAATCGACACTTTTAAAAATAATCGCTGGTCAAAGCAAACCTTCTACCGGAAGTATATCAACTCCAAAAGATGCTGTTGTTGCTTACTTACCTCAGCATTTATTGACTAAAGATGGTTCAACTGTAATGGAAGAAGCGTCAAAAGCTTTTGGTGAGATTTTTAAAATGAAAGCTGAAATTGACGAAATCAACGAGCAATTAACGGTTCGAACTGATTATGAAAGTGATGCTTACATGAAATTAATTGAAAGAGTTTCGGATTTAAGTGAGAAATTCTATGCAATTGAAGAAGTAAATTACGAAGCTGAAGTTGAGAAAATTTTAGTTGGTTTAGGTTTTGAGCGTGAAGATTTCACACGTCAGACTTCTGAATTTTCAGGAGGATGGAGAATGCGTATTGAGCTTGCGAAAATCCTTTTGCAAAAACCAGATTTAATTTTGCTGGATGAGCCAACCAATCACATGGATATCGAAAGTATTCAGTGGTTAGAAGAATTTTTGCTAAATCAGGCTAAGGCTGTTGTAGTGATTTCGCACGATAGAGCGTTTGTAGATAATATTACAAATCGTACTATTGAAGTTACAATGGGAAGAATCTACGATTACAAAGCGAAATATTCTCATTATTTAGAATTAAGAAAAGATCGTCGTATACACCAACAAAAAGCATACGATGAGCAACAAAAAATGATTGCTGATAACAGAGCTTTTATTGATCGTTTCAAAGGAACGTTTTCTAAAACAGATGCGGTCCAGTCTCGTGTTAAGATGTTGGAGAAATTAGTTATTGTCCAGGTTGATGAAGTGGATAATTCTGCATTAAAATTGAAATTTCCACCAGCAGCGCGTTCAGGACAATATCCTGTGGTTGTAAAAGATTTATCTAAATCTTACGGAGATCACGTTGTTTTCAAAGATGCCAACATTGTTATCGAAAGAGGTCAAAAAGTAGCTTTCGTAGGTAAGAATGGTGAAGGAAAGTCTACAATGATCAAAGCGATTATGAAAGAAATTGGTATCGATGAAGGAAGTGTAGAAATTGGTCATAATTCTCAAATTGGATATTTTGCTCAAAATCAGGCTTCATTATTAGATGAAAATGCTACGATTTTTGAAACGATTGATAATATTGCTGTTGGGGATGTTAGAACTCAGATTAAAAATATTTTAGGAGCATTCATGTTTCAGGGTGATGATATTACCAAGAAAGTAAAAGTGCTTTCAGGTGGAGAGAAAACGCGTTTGGCAATGATTAAATTATTGTTGGAGCCTGTTAACTTATTAATTCTGGATGAGCCTTCGAATCACTTAGACATGAAAACGAAGGATATTATTAAAGATGCGTTGCGTGATTTTGACGGAACATTAATCTTGGTGTCTCACGACCGTGATTTCCTTGATGGATTAGCGACTAAAGTTTTTGAGTTTGGAAATAAAAGAGTGAAAGAGCATTTTGAAGATGTTGCCGGTTTCTTAGCACATAAAAAAATGGATTCTATGAGAGAGATTGAAAAATAATTTCCTCAAAATATAAAAAATGAAAAAGCACAAGTTGATTCTTGTGCTTTTTTTATTTGATAAAAGTGAAATTAAATTCTAATTCCAGGAGGAAGTAATTCTTTGTACTTTGGATTTTTTTTGATAAAAAGTACAATTTTTGGGTGAATAGGCATCAATTTAAATTTCTTTTCGATAACAATTTCCATGATGCTTTTAAGTACCGTTTCAATTAAAGCTTGATCTTCGAAGCCTTCCGGAATATTGATTTTGGTTAGGAAAATTTTCTTTTCCTGAAATGAATATTCGACAGAAAGCATTCCTTCCGGTATTATGGCTTCAAATTGTCTTGCAAAAGTGTTGTCTTTGATTTCCATAATTGTTTCGATAGGTTCCATAATTTTACATGTTTTAAGTAGGTGAAAAATGTTAATATAGATTAGGGTTTTAATTCGGTCCAAATTCTTTTCAAGAAGATTGAACACAAATTATTTGGCATACAAAGGTAATCATTTGATTTTCAATATGAAATTATTTTTTTAAGTGTTGGTATAGTGCTGTTTTTGTAATTTTATTTGTTTTAATATCGAATTATGGTGTAAGATTTGCTGTGCATATTACTAAAAAAAGTAAATTTAACTTGAAATTGAAAACTGTAATTAAAAATTCCTTTTCTGCCAAATGAGTAAGATTCCTGTATATTTTATGCCTGGTTTAGCGGCTAGCTCAACCATTTTTGAAAGAATTAAATTAGACGAAGCTGTTTTTGAAATGTGTTTGTTGGAGTGGGAGATTCCACAGCCTAAAGAATCACTGTCTGATTATGCGCTGCGAATCACTAAAAACATCAAGCATGAAAATCCGGTTTTAATTGGTGTTTCTTTTGGTGGGATTTTGGTTCAGGAGATGGCGAAACATATTCAGGTTCGGAAAATTATCATTATTTCGAGTGTTAGAAGCAATACGGAATTCCCACGAAGAATGAAAATCGGGAAAACTACAAAGGCGTATAAGCTGATTCCGATGAAGTTGATTTTGAATATTGAAAACCTTGCAAAATATTCTTTTGGAGAAAAAATCAATAAACGTATTAAACTGTATGAAAAGTTTCTCGCCATGCGTGATCTTCATTACCTGCAATGGGCTGTTGAAAATGTTATTTTATGGGACAGAGATCAGAGAGATGAAAACGTAATTCATATTCATGGAGATAAGGATGATGTTTTTCCGATAAAATATATTAAGAGCTGTATTATTGTAAAAGGCGGAACGCATGTTATGATTCTTAATAAATACAAGTGGCTGAATGAGAATTTGCCTTCGATTATATTGGAAGATTAGAAGATTTAAATTCCAATTTTTAAATCCCAAATCCCACACGATGATCGTTATGAGATCTTTGTCAAAATTTAAAACTTTGTATAAAAAAAAATCCCAAACACCATAAATTGGAATTTGGGATTTTAAATATTGTAATTTAAAGAAGCTTAGATTTTCTTCATTTGCTCTTTCATCATTGTGATTTGCTCTTTCAACATGCCTTGTTTGTCTAATTTTTTAGCTTCATTCAATAAATTAGTAGCTTCCAATTTTCTTCTGCGTGACATTGCAACTCCCGCAAGGTTTAATTTTGCTACAGCTAAATCCATATCCATTGATAGTCCAAGTTCGATTGCTTTTTTGAAGTGTTTCTCTGCCTGATTGATATTTGTTTGAGACAACATGATTCCGTGAAGGTAATTATAGTATCCCTGTTGTTTTCTAACCAAGGCCGATTCAGGATTTTTGATGTATGCCAGCCAGTTTTTAGCTCCTTCGAAATCTTGTTTTCTTAATTTTAGGAAGGCTAAAAGGATGAATTCGTTTTTGAAATAAAGAAAAATAGGAATTGCTGTCAATAATATAAGGAAAATACCATTCCCGATATTGCTCTCAGTAAATTGCCAAACGCCAGCAACTACAAGAAGTCCGGCCAAAATAAGCTTAATATTTTTGTTAAACATAATAGATGTATATTTGAGATTGCAAATATAGTAAAATGAATTAAAAATATTTTTATTAAAGTACTTGCCAGAAAAAAAAGTCTTTGTATATTTGCACTCGGTTTTAGAATAACGATATTCAAAAACGGAAAAGAGATATTAGATACCATTTTAAAGATACAAAGCAATGAGCAAAAGAACGTTTCAACCATCGAAAAGAAAAAGAAGAAATAAGCACGGATTTATGGACAGAATGGCTTCTGCGAATGGAAGAAAAGTTCTAGCGCGTAGAAGAGCAAAAGGAAGACATAAATTAACTGTTTCTAGCGAACCTAGACACAAAAAATAATGTTTGTATAAACATACATAAGGCGATTACTTTTTTAGTATCGCCTTTTTTTATACCTTGTCGGTAAAAAAAGCTGCAACGTTCTAGTTTAGAATACACTACGAATGTTTTTTAAAGTACTTTTATATAACTACACAATACAAATACAATGCCTAAAGACACATCAATAAAATCAGTTTTAATAATAGGATCAGGTCCTATTGTTATTGGTCAAGCTTGCGAATTCGATTATGCAGGATCTCAATCTGCACGTTCTATTCGTGAAGAAGGAATTGAAGTTATCTTGATAAACTCAAATCCAGCGACTATTATGACCGACCCAACCATGGCCGATCATGTATATTTGAAACCATTAACTACAAAATCGATTATTGAAATTCTGAAGGAGCATCCACAAATTGATGCGGTTTTGCCAACAATGGGTGGACAAACGGCTTTGAATTTGTGTTTGGAAGCTGATGAAAAAGGAATTTGGCAGGATTTCGGAGTAAGATTAATAGGTGTTGATGTAAATGCTATTAATATTACCGAAGACAGAGAGCAATTTAAACAATTGCTTCAAAAAATAAACGTACCTACTGCACCTGCAAAAACAGCTACTTCTTTCCTTGAAGGAAAGGAAATTGCTCAGGAATTTGGATTTCCATTAGTAATTCGTCCTTCTTTTACATTAGGAGGAACCGGAGCAGCTTTTGTTCACAGCAAAGAAGAATTTGACGAAAAACTAACCTACGGATTAGAAATGTCACCAATTCACGAAGTATTGATTGACAAAGCTTTGTTAGGATGGAAAGAATATGAATTGGAACTTTTGAGAGATAAAAATGACAATGTTGTAATTATCTGTTCGATTGAAAATATGGATCCAATGGGAATTCATACCGGAGATTCGATTACAGTTGCACCAGCAATGACATTATCTGATACAACTTTCCAAAAATTACGTGACTATGCGATCTTAATGATGCGTAGTATCGGAAACTTTGCGGGAGGATGTAACGTACAGTTTGCAGTTTCTCCAGACGATAAAGAAGATATTGTAGCGATCGAGATTAATCCTCGTGTATCTCGTTCTTCTGCTTTAGCATCAAAAGCAACTGGATATCCAATTGCTAAAATTGCTTCTAAACTGGCTTTAGGATACAATTTAGATGAATTGCAAAACCAAATTACAAAATCGACTTCGGCTCTTTTTGAACCGACATTGGATTATGTAATCGTTAAAATACCACGTTGGAACTTTGATAAATTTGAAGGTGCAGACAGAACTTTAGGGCTTCAGATGAAATCTGTGGGTGAGGTAATGGGAATTGGCCGTTCGTTCCAGGAAGCTTTACATAAAGCAACTCAATCATTAGAAATCAAAAGAAATGGTTTAGGTGCTGATGGAAAAGGATATACCAATTACGAGCAAATTATCGAGAAACTGACTTTTGCAAGCTGGGATCGTGTTTTTGTAATTTATGATGCAATTGCAATGGGAATTCCGTTGAGCCGTATTCATGAAATCACAAAAATTGATATGTGGTTCTTAAAACAATACGAAGAACTTTATACTTTAGAGAAAGAAATTTCGAACTATAAAATTTCTAATCTTCCAAAAGAGCTTTTGCTTGAAGCGAAACAAAAAGGTTTTGCCGACAGACAAATTGCACACATGATGAATTGTCTTGAAAGTGAAGTTCACACTTTACGTATGGACCAAAACATCAACCGTGTGTTTAAACTGGTTGATACTTGTGCAGCAGAGTTTAAAGCACAGACACCTTATTACTACTCAACTTTTGAGGCAGAAATTGAAAAAGCAAATGGCGAGCGTTATGTAGATAACGAAAGCATTGTAACAGATAAAAAGAAAATCATTGTTTTAGGTTCAGGACCAAACAGAATTGGACAAGGAATTGAGTTTGATTATTCTTGTGTACACGGAGTTTTGGCAGCAAAAGAATGTGGATACGAAACAATTATGATTAACTGTAATCCTGAAACAGTTTCGACTGATTTTGATACAGCAGATAAATTATACTTTGAGCCTGTTTTCTGGGAGCATATTTACGACATCATTCAGCATGAAAAACCAGAAGGTGTTATTGTTCAGTTAGGTGGACAAACGGCTTTGAAGTTAGCTGAAAAATTATCTAAATACGGAGTGAAAATCATCGGAACTAGTTTTGATGCACTTGATTTAGCAGAAGACAGAGGACGTTTCTCTGACTTATTGAGAGAATTACATATTCCTTTCCCACAATTCGGAATTGCTGAGACAGCTGATGAGGCTTCTGCTCTTGCAGATACTTTAGACTTCCCATTATTGATTCGTCCATCTTATGTATTAGGAGGTCAGGGAATGAAAATCGTTATCAACAAAAAAGAATTAGAGGAGCATGTTATCAATTTATTGAAAACGATTCCAGGAAATAAATTGCTTTTAGATCACTATTTAGCCGGAGCAATCGAAGCGGAAGCGGATGCAATTTGTGATGCTGATGGAAATGTTTACATCATCGGAATTATGGAGCACATCGAACCTTGCGGAGTTCACTCTGGAGATAGTAATGCTACATTGCCTCCTTTTAACTTAGGAGAATTCGTAATGCAGCAGATTAAAGATCACACTTATAAAATCGCAAGAGCTTTAAAAACTGTTGGTTTGATCAACATTCAGTTTGCGATAAAAGATGATACAGTTTACATTATAGAGGCAAATCCTAGAGCTTCGAGAACAGTACCATTTATTGCAAAAGCTTACGGAGAACCTTATGTAAACTACGCTACAAAAGTAATGTTAGGACACAATAAAGTAACAGACTTCGATTTTAATCCACAATTGAAAGGATATGCGATCAAGCAGCCGGTTTTCTCTTTCAGCAAATTCCAAAATGTAAACAAAGCATTAGGACCTGAAATGAAATCGACTGGAGAAAGCATCTTGTTTATTGATGACTTAAAAGACGATCAATTCTACGAGTTGTATTCAAGAAGAAAAATGTATTTGAGTAAATAATCTCAAATCCTGATATAAAAAAGCTCCATGAAAATGGGGCTTTTTTTATGCCTTTTTTTAACTTATGTTTGATAATGAAATATTTACCTATATTTGATAAGGACTGATTTAACGCCGTAATTTTTATTGTAATTATTTCTAAAGAAAAAACATGAAATCACTTTTTATCCATCTCTTGTTATTTGTCATTGTTTTTAAAGCCGAAGTTTTTGGGCAGAAAAAAATAAATGAGAAGTTCAAAAAAGAAACCATCAGTAAAATTGATTTATTACTACAGGAACATTATGTTTTTCCAGATAAGGCTGAATTAATAGTTAGTCATTTAAATAAAAGTTTAAAGGAAGGTAAATTTAAAAAACAGGAGCTACTTGATTCTTTTGCAGTTGCTTTAACTAAAGAAATTAGAGTAGTTAATGGTGATAAGCATTTAGGTGTGTGGCCTGCTTTTGTTCCAGTAAAGGAACAGGAAAATTCAAGTGATGATTACCAATTGTATTTGAAAAAATATACAGATACCCGAAAACAGGCTAACGGTTTTAAAGAGCTGAAAGTAATTGATGGAAATATTGGTTATCTAAACATTGACTTTTTCCTTGCAGAAACAAATAAAACTATTGATGCCTATATGAATCTTCTGGCAAATACGGATGCTATAATTATTGATTTACGGAATAATGGCGGAGGGAATCCTAAAACGGTAAATTACTTATGCAGTTATTTTTTGGAAAGTAATTTATTGATTAATACACTTTATTTTAGGCAAGGAGATCGAAAAGATAAAGTGGTTACTCATGAAGTAAACGGAAAGAAAATGCTTGATGTTCCTTTATTTGTAATTACTGGTCCAAAAGCTTTTTCAGGAGCAGAGGAATTTAGTTATAATATGCAAAGTCAAAAAAGAGCTGTACTAGTTGGAGAGACAACTGGAGGAGCCGCAAATCCTGGGGATGTTTTTAGGATCAACCCAGATTTAGAAATTTTTATTCCAACGGGGACAAGTATAAATCCGGTAACAAAAACAAATTGGGAAGGAATCGGTGTTGTTCCGGAAATTAAAACTTCAGCAGCAAATGCCTATTCTAAAACTGTTGAATTAGCGAATCAGGCGGGGGAAATCTATAGAAATAAAAAAGCATCAGAATCAAAAAGATTATATGATGAATTAGAAGCTATTATTGAGCTACAAGGCCAATCACATTCCGATAAGAATGATGAGAAAATAGAGCAGCAGATAACAGAAATTTTTAAAAAAGGAATTGATTTAGGTTTATTTGCTGAGGGTGATATTAATTTTTTCGGTTCTCAAAATATTAAAAACAATCCCCTTATAGCAGAATATATTTTAAAGAGCAATACTATTTTATATCCCCAATCTCCTATGGTTTATTTAGCTTATGGCGATATGCTTGAGTTAAATGGAAAGAGAGATTTAGCTTTAATTAATTTTGAAAAATCAATAACTTTAGCTGAAGAACAAAAAGCGCCTTATTTAGAAGGTTTGAAAATGCGATATGAGAAAGCAAAAAAACAATAAATAAAAAAAGCTCCAATTATTTGGAGCTTTCTATTTTTAATGAAGATGTATTATTTTTTATTAACCAATTGCTGCAAAGGCTTCAATTGTTCCATGTCTATTTTTGATTCTTTCAAAACAGACATCAAAGTCATAATGTTATTCGGATTCATGTTTTTTCCTAAAACGCGAACTACTGCAAAACCATTTTCTTTTTTGTTGGCAAAAACCACAAACTCTTCAATGTTTTCATCCGTGCCAACGTAACTTATGGAAGCGCCGTCTTTACCAGAACCAAAAGACATTAATTTCTGATATTTTGGATCCTTCAGAATAGCCTTAACTTTTGCTCTTTCTGTTTCAAATTGCGCCTGATTTTTGTCATTTGCTTTGAAAGCCAGTATGTTCATTTTATCAAAAGAATTTAAAGCTTCTGTTTGCTCTGCTGATAATTTTGTTTTTTCAATATTTAGAATACTTGGTGAAACATCAAGGGCAATAAAATCTTTGTTCTCAGTATTCTGCACAAAATACTTTTGTAATGAAGGTTCAGAATTACAACTTACTAAAGTTAGTAATGCTAAAAGGACTGTGGTAAAGATGCTGGTTCTCATGATTATTTTTTGCCTTTAGAGGCTTTTTTTAAGTCAGAACCTCCAGGAAGTTGCATTTTATCTGTAAGTACTGAGATTTCGTTGATGTCAAAATTACCAGTTAAAGATAATAAAACCGTTTCGTCACCTTTAGCTCCATCAACATACATTAGTAATTCTCTTACCTGAGAATCTGTTGCTCCTGATTTTACTGATATTTTTACGTTTCTGCCGCCATCGTTAATTCTCATTAATTCTTCTAAGCCGGCTGTTTTAACATATTTATCTGCTGAAGCTTTCATTTCAGCTTCGATTTTAGGATTTTTTGTTGTAAACACTTTTAGGTAGTCTAATTTTTTAATCAGACTTATGTATTGTTGCATTTCTTTGTCAGAAGCGTCAACTTTTACTTTGCTCATTAAATCGAACATTTTTTTGTTTACAATTACTGATGTAACATCGTCCTGACCATCAAATTTGTCAAATGCTCCCTGAGCATAAAAAGTGGTGCTAACGAATGCGAAAACTAGTGTTATGATGAAATTTTTCATTTTGTTTATTTTTTTGATTGATTTAATTACTGTTTAAAAATTTTGTTTTTTGATTGTTCATATTCATGAATGTATTGTACACTTTCAATACCTACATTCACATTGCTTGATAATAAGGCTAAAGCTTTTTGCGTTGCAGCAAGGGCTTCTTCCGGATCATCATAGGTTCCTAATTCTGATTGCGCTACAACGGGAGCTGTAGTTTTTTGGCTCACAAAATAAAAGGTTCCTATTCCTAGTAAAACAACAACTGAAGCTGCAATTGATAACCACGCCACATTTCGTTTTTTAGTTTGTAGTGGTATCTCTCGCGTTGATTTTTGTTGTTTTACCTGAGAGAAATAACCAAACATTGGTTTGTATTGCTCTAAATGCTGCGCAACATTCGGTGAAGAAAAGTATTCTTTTAATTCTTTTTCTTCTGCAATAGTTGTTTCTCCCTGAAAGTATTTTTCTAATATATTTTCTATTTTATCTAATTCCATAACTGTGTGTATTAACCATTGATTCTCTTATTTTTTTTCTTGCTCTCGAAAGTGCTACCCGAATAGCCGTTTCATTCATGTTGACAATTTTAGCGATCTCATCAAATTCATATTGCTCAACATCGCGAAGCTGAATTAGTAATTGAAGTTGCTCGGGCAACTGATTTATAATTTTTTCGACCCATTCCAGGCTATTTGAATCTTCTAGTTTTTTATCTAACTGCGGTTCACGATCCGTGTAATTATTATGAACTATTTTTAGATTTCCGGCTCTTTTTGATTTTAACTGATCCAGACAATAATTCTTGGTCATTGTCATGGCAACAGCTTCAATATTATTATAAGCGTCTAAATTTTCCTTTTTATTCCATAATTTAACCATTACTTCCTGAGTGGCATCTTCTGCTTCTTCAGTACTCGTAAGCAACCTTTTTGCCAGACGAAAAACTTTGTCTTTAAAAGGATTAATCAATTCTATAAACGCAACTTGATTCATAATTGGTTATTTGTTGGTTTTTGGTCGGTTATAAGTTACTTGTTTATCATGATTTTTTTCAATTAATCCAAATCTACAAGTAAGCTTATATAGTCAAGACGAGGCACTATTATATTTGTTACAACAGAATTATATTTTTTTTTGGAAAAATTAACAGAAACTGAATACTGTTAAAACTAAAGGTAGTATTTTTACGTTAATATATTATTGAATACTAGTTACACCTACTTATATGAAAACAATTTTAAAGAGTTTGTTGCTTATATTTTTCCTTGCGTTTACTTTGCAATCCTGTGAAGATGAGGATGATATTTCGGCTCCTGCAGATTTGCAGGTAAATGATTTCGTCTGGAAAGGATTAAATGAGGTTTATTTATGGCAAGCTGATGTGCCAAATTTAGCAGATGATCGTTTCGCAAATCAGGAAGCGCTTAATTCATTTTTGTCCGGATATTCAAAACCAGAGGAATTATTTGAGGATTTGTTAAATAAGCCAGTTAGCAAATATCCTATTAATGCGATCGATCGTTTTAGCTGGATAGTAGATGATTATACTGTTTTAGAGCAAGAACTTAACGGAATTACAAAAAATAATGGAGTAGATTTCAGACTTAGTAGAGTTGCTGAAGGATCTAATGATGTAGTAGGTTATGTACGTTATATTATTCCTAATTCTGATGCTTCGTCTAAAGCTATAAAAAGAGGAGATTTATTTACCAGTGTAAATGGTACAAAACTTACAGTTTCAAATTACGAGGCATTATTACTCAACGCAGACAGTTATACTTTAAACTTTGCAGATTACAATGGTACAGCATTTGTTTTGAATGGGAAATCGGTGGCATTAACAAAAACAATTTTAGAAGAAAACCCTATTTTAATTAGTAAAGTAATTAATTCCGGAAGTCATAAAATTGGTTATTTGATGTACAATGGTTTTTATGCTGAATATGACGCTAAATTAAATGAGGCTTTTGGAGCATTAAAAGCTCAGGGAGCAACAGACCTGATTTTGGATTTGAGATACAACGGAGGAGGTTCTGTACGTTCTTCAACGCGTTTGGCAAGTATGATTACGGGGCAGTTTGAAGGGGAAATATTCTCGAAAAGACAGTATAATTTAAAACAAATGGCAGGTTTGACCAATGAGGATCTGGAATTTTTAAATGAGAGATTTGTGAAAAATATTGATGGTGGTGCTTTAAATAGTTTGAATTTAACTACAGTTTATATTATTACAACTTCTAATACTGCATCTGCAAGTGAATTGGTAATAAACGGATTAAAACCTTATATCAATGTTGTTCAGGTTGGCGAAACCACTATAGGTAAAAATGTTGGTTCATTTACAGTATATGACTCACCTACTTTGACTAAGGCAAACGTTAACCCAAACCATAAGTATGCGATGCAGCCTCTGGTTTTTAAAATTTCGAATTCGGCAGGTTTTGGAGATTATACACAAGGTTTAGCGCCAACGTATGTTCAGAATGAATCTGTTAGTACTTATGGTGTTTTAGGAGACCCAAGTGAGCCATTATTAAATTTAGCAATATCTAAGATTACAGGTGCTACAGCTAAAAGAATTCAAAGCGATACCAATTTAATTTTACCTTATATTTCTGATTCTAAAAAGATCAATGGCTTAAGAAATGAAATGTATTTAGAAACTATTCCAAAAGAGTTTCAAAAATTATTAAAATAAAAAAAGAAAAAGGCTTTCAGAAATGAAAGCCTTTTTTTAACAAAAAAAATCCAAAAACTAATCTAAAAATAAAGTAAAATTAATTGTTGAAGTAAAAGCCGTTTGGCCCAACACCAACCGTTAGTTCTTTTTGCAAACTTCCACTTAAATTGTAGATATAAGCTTTGCTGTTTGATCCAAAATCGCCACCATCAGCAATATAAATTTTATCATTATTTACAGCGAAACCATAAATTGAACCACCAGCAGGAAGAGTTGCAGTTGCAATTGCAGTTGTTGAAGCTGCAGTTGCAGTAGTGGTAATTGCGTATACTGATTTATTAGAAGTATAGTAAATCTTATCATTATAAATATCTAAATATCCGGCTCTGTCTAAAGATGCAGGGAAAGTAATTTTAGTAACCGATTTATCAGATAATTTTACTTTTACAATTTCACTTCTATTGTCACCGTATGGAGCTCTCAAAACATACAAAGTACCATCTTTAACTTCCATGCTGTCTCCGCTGAAACCAATTGTCACAGGAGTTTCTAATGCTTTTGTTGCTGGATTAACCACCAATACTTTGTCATTAGAAGAATCTGTAATATATAATTTATTGTTTTCTAGTAAAATTCTGTTTGCAGTCGCACCCAATTCGATTTTAGATTCTACTTTATTAGTCGCCAAATCAATTACAGCAATATAGTCATCAGTATTACCAGTTGCCGGGTTGATATATGAATAAGTATTGGCGTTTGTTACATACGCTTTTCCATCTTTTACAACTCCGTATCTTGGGTTTGTAAGACCAGTTTCAACTTTTGCAATTAATTTAAAAGTGTAACGATTAACAACGTTAATTACATTTGATCCGCCTGCAATGATATATGCTTTATCACCATCAAAAAAGATGTTTTGAAGATATACACCAGCAATATCAGTAGGATTTACTGTTTTGTAAACATCTGCTGTAAAATTGGCTAAATCATCACTTGCAAAAGAAACTGAACCACCGCCAGAATTTCCTTCGTTTAAGATGAAAAAACCATTATCATAAACTCCCTTTGGATCATTATTATCGTCATCGTTTGAACAAGAAACAAAAAGCGATACGCTTAATGCTACTAAAAATAGTCTGGTTAACTTCATTATATTAAAATTTAAGGTTTAAATACATATTAAAATTTCTGCCTGGCATTGGCCTGTTTTCAAGGCTTTCATAATTTTCATTCCAAAGATTCAAAACCTGGAATCCTAATTTGAAAGAACTTAAAAATTTAAAATCATAGTCGATTCCTATGTTAGAAACCGTATAGGCGTCTACAATTTCATTGGGATCATTATCGGCCTGTGTGTACACAAAACCATTGTATAAAAATTGGTAATAAGCTGAAATATTATTTCTGGAATACGAAACAGCTGCAGTAACTTTATTAAAAGGAACAAAAAAGAGTTGTTTGTTTGTTTCCAGATCTTCAGAAACTGTATAAGCATAAGTTGCATTGGCGCCAAAATAATTTTTGCCATACTGCTTTTTCCAGCTCAATAAAGTTTCAGTTCCGTATGTGTTTACTTTATCTGTGTTTTGTGGCGTCCAGATTCCATTGCTTCCGGGAACCCAACGCAATAAATCGGTAATTTTGATGTAGTAAAAAGTCTGCGTGAGCGAAATGTTTTTATAAGTAAAGACATTTCCAATTTCTGCCTGGTAGGAACTTTCTGGTTTTAGGTTTGGATTTCCGCCTTGTTCCCAGTACAAATCATTGAAAGTTGGAATTCTGAAATTTCGCGACAAATTCAATTTTAGATTATACAATTTTCCAAATTGATATGACGATCCCAAAGAGAATAAAACGGGTGATTTATAATTGTCCGTGAATTCTTTTCTGATGCCAAATTCGTTTTTCCAATCTTTTGAAAAATCTTGTTTCAGCAATAATGCTGCAGAACTAATTTCTCTCGTATTGTCGCCAAAACCACTTCCGAAACCTTTGGTTCGGTTGTAATCTAAAATCCAATTTATTTGTGTCGATTTAAAAAGAGTGTAGCCTAAATCAGCTTTAGTTATGAAGCTTTCTGTTTTTCCGAATGTATATTGATCAGTCGAATTATCAGCAAAATATTGATAGTTTTCGAAGATGTAAGCGGTTTTTAAATTGGTAGTAAACTTGCCAAAGTTTCCGTCGTACTCTAATAAATTTCTGTTGAAACCATTAATGTATTTGCTTTTGGTTTCTGTTTCTGTAATTAACGAAGTATTTCGGTCTGTGTTAGAAGTTTGGCTGTATAATTTTAAACTGTTTTTTGCATCAAATTTATAACCTAAATTTGCGCTCATGGTAAAAATATCATACTGCCCGTTTTGATTCCTGCGCTGTTCGCCTTTCCAGGTATATTGATTCAGGTATTTATAATCGTTTGTAGAGCTATTTTTAGAAAAACCAATCTGAGCGCTCCATTTTTCGTTCGAAATATTAGTTTTATAATTGATTCCGATAGTGTTGAAACTTCCGTAATCTAATTTCAGGTTATTTTCGAAACGTTTATAAAAGCTTAAATCGTTATTCAGATGCACAGTTCCACCAACAGCCCCGCTTCCATAAATAACACTTCCTCCACCGGCTTTCACGCTAACAGAATTATAATCAGAACCTGAAATGGTATTGAAATCAGTACTTCCATTCATTTGAGAATTGATGTTGATTCCGTTCCAGATTACAGCTGTTTGAGAAGATGTAGTTCCTCTAAAGGCAACAGTAGAAAGCATACCACGACCATATTCTTTAAAATAAATAGTAGAGTTAAAGTTTAAAAGATCAGTTAATAAAGCCTCGTTTTTATTGATAACAGAATCATTGAGTCTTAAAACCGATTGCGAAGTGGAATATTTATTAAGATTCGCATCTGAAACCACTACAGCTTTCAAATTTGTAATAGAGTCGTTCTGCGCCGAAAGAATCTGGCACAATAGCAGCAAACAAAAAGAAAATAGTTTTTTTAAAGTCATAATTTCTAAACTCTTTTTCCCGAGAGTTCGATATTTGTTACAAAGGCAGGTCTCCTGGCTTGCGTCTTGTTGTTTACCTTCCCACTCGCCGCGGCGAGCAGTGGTTTTGTAGTTAACAACAAGCATTCTTTTCAGAACAAAGCTTACAGTTGCGGGTACAGCTCAAGATTTTTTACTTGATTCCCTTTTAATGTGTTTTTTAAATTAACACAACCTTAATTTGGCGCAAAGATAAAGTTAAAATTATTGAATTTTCAAATTTGTTTTACTTTTTAAGCGAAATTCTAAACAAAACCATTCTTAGAGCTCAATTTTAATGACTTCACCAAAATCTGCTTTATTTTGAAAAGCATCTTTTAAAGGTAATTCAGCATGATGACATAAAATACTTCTTATGATTCCGGCATGACAAACAACTATGATGGGCGAATTGATTTGTTTTGAAGTTAAATATGATAAAAAGGCTTCGGTACGCTTGTGTAATAGAACAAAAGATTCACCATTTAAAGCAGGAACATTTACAAAATCTTCCATCCAGGGGTTAAGTTGTTCGGGCAGAATATCATTCCAGTTTTTCATTTCCCAATCACCAAAATTCATTTCCATCAAGCGTTTGTCTTCCTGATATGATATTGTTTTAATGTTGTCCTGGATATATTGAGCCAAAATCACACATCGTTTCAGCGGACTTGAAAAAATAATCGCTTCTGAAGGTAATTGTGAGACAATTTTCTCAAAAATAGAATCAAAAGGTTCTGCTAAATCGACATCAGATTGCCCATAACAAATGCCTTTTTCACAAGCAGTTTCGGTATGACGAACTAAATAAATTTCCATATCAAAAGAAAGCTTAAATAATAAACAACTTCGCAAACCTGCTGTGTTGCGCCAAGGCAATCTCCAGTATAACCATCAATCCATTTTTGGAAATAACGTGCCAAAAAGTAGCGAGTTATAAAAACAGGAATTAAGATAAATAAAAATTCGTATTGAAAATAAGATAATGCAAAAAGAGGAATTAATCCAAAGATAAAAGCACCTAAAATTTCCCTCCAACTGTGTTTTTTTGCAATTGGTTTACTTTTACTTGTAGCATCATCACGAGAATATTCATGTGTAAAAATAATAGAAATAGCAGCCAAACGACTTAAAGCATGAGCAGAAATAAACAAAAGAAAAACCTGTAGAATGCCATTATAGCTTTCAATCTGAAAAATAGAAATTGATTGGGAAAGCAATTTGAATTTCAATAAAAATAATAAAACCAAACCAATTGCACCATAAGCGCCGATGGCACTGTCTTTCATTATCATTAATATTTTTTCTTTAGTCCAGCCTCCGCCAAAACCATCACAAACATCCGCAAAACCATCTTCGTGAAAAGCGCCAGTTGTTAGAATAGAAGCGATAATGGCTAAAATAACTGCAATTTCAACAGAAAGAAATTGAGCGAAAATATAAAAAGCAAAAAAAGAAATACTTCCCACAATCCATCCAATAAAAGGAAAATAACGTGTGGCTTTATTTAAATAATCAGGATTATGATCGATGTTTTTAGGACATGGAATTCGGGTATAGAACATTAAGCAGGTAAAGAAAATATGTAGTTCTTTTTTCATTTAAAAGGATATTTGTTTTTTAATTGGCATTGAAGTTTGTTATTGCTATTGAGTTTTTCACTTCTTACTAACCCCAGCACTCTCAAAACTAGCCATTTCATTTAAAAAAGCCTCTGCCGATTTCAAAATCGGAAAGGCAATTGCACAACCCGTTCCTTCTCCGAGACGCAAATCTAAATTTAAAATTGGTTTTGCATTTAAATATTGAAGTAATTTTTGATGTGCCTGTTCAGCGGAGCAATGACAAAAAACAGCATTTTTAATTATCAAAGGATTAATTTTTGAAGCGATCAAAAAAGCGACGCTGCAAATAAAACCATCCACTAAAATTAGCATTTTATTTTCAAATGCAGAGAGCATTCCGCTTGCCATTTGTATGATTTCGAAACCTCCAAAGTAAGCTAGTTGTTCTTTTAATTCGGCTTGACCGAAATAATTTTCAATTGCTTTTTTAAGGAAATCCTGTTTCTGAAGTAATTTTTCATTTTCAACTCCAGTTCCTTTTCCAGTACATTCTTCGATAGAAAAACCAGTTAAAAGACTCATTAATACAGAAGCTGTAGAAGTATTTCCAATTCCCATTTCACCAAAGCCAATACAGTTAGAGCCTGTTTTCGCGATATTTTCAACTATAGATTTTCCTTTTTCAAAACACAATTGCAATTCAGTTTCGCTCATGGCAGGCGCGTGCAGGAACGATTGGGTTCCCTTTGCAATTTTAGCATTTATAAGATTAGCATTGGTGGGAAAATCATAATTTACGCCTGCATCTACAATAGATAATTGAATGTCATTCTGTTTGCAAAAAACGTTAATAGCAGCACCGCCTTCCAGAAAATTGCCCACCATTTGTCGTGTTACATCCTGTGGATAAGCGCTCACGCCATGATTTGCAATTCCGTGATCTGCTGCAAAAACAACGATATTCGGATTTACAATTTTTGGATTTAACGTTTCCAAAACTGTTGCAACCTGAAAAGCCAAAGTCTCTAAAGACCCTAACGCTCCAACTGGTTTAGTTTTACCGTCTATTTTTTCTTGTAATTCTTTGCTGAAATCATTTTTATTTTCAATCTCAGTCTGAGATTTTAATTTCAAATCAGAAATATAACTTTCTTTTACATTTTTAATTTCCAGACAAATTGGTGCTTCAGATTTTTTTTTCCAATGCAATTGTTGCAGCATCGGTTGGTTATTATAATTCGTTGCTGGTTTTCCAATGCAGAAATATCCTAGAGGTTCAATGTTTTCTGGTAAATCAAGTATTTTTTTAAACTGATGATAATTCAAAATCGAAACCCAGCCCATACCGTAACCCTGATCCGTAAGTGAAAGCCAGATATTCTGAGCTGCACAAACCGAACTAAATTTAACCGCCTCATTACTGCCAACAGTTCCAATTGTAAATTGATTTAAAACTGATCGGTCATAAGCAATTATAAGGCCGATTGGTGCTTCTTCAATAGCTTCTAGTTTCAGGGATTTATAGTGTTCTTTTTGCTCCGGATTATCAGTAAGCGCTTCGGCCTTCTTATTATAATCCAGAAACAAATCTTTAATGGCCTTTTTTACTTCTACAGATTTGATGATATAATAGCGTGTAGCATCTGTCAGCCCAACTGATGGCGCCCAATGTCCCGCCTGTAAAGCTTTTTCAATCACTTCATCAGGAACTTCATCGGTGGTAAAATGTCGGGTATCACGACGCGATTTTAATATATCGTCTAAATTAGTCATGTTGTTGGGGTTAAAATTCCAATAAAAAAAATCCAAATTCCAATTTCAAAAATCAATCTGAATGTTTGAATTTATGTAAAGTTAAGGCAGTGCCTTGGAATTTGGAATTTAAAATTTGGAATTTTATTTTATTTTTACCGGAATCCCGGAAACCATTAAAACAACTTCATCAGCATTTGAAGCCAAAAACTGATTCATCCAGCCTTGCAATTCAGTAAATTTTCTGCCGATATGAGTTTCAGCATGAACACCCATTCCAATTTCATTCGTTACAATAATAAGTGTAGCATTTTCCTGTTTTGCAATCGCCAGAAATTCCTTTTTTGCTTCTTCTAAACTTGAAGAAACATCATTTTTAGTGTCAATAAAAAAATTAGTCAGCCAGAGCGTCACACAGTCAATCAAAGCCACTTTTCCTGAGAAATCAATTTCACTTAAATGTTTTTCTTTTTCTATATTGGTCCAGCGTTCGTCGCGTTCCTGCTGATGGCGATCGATTCTGGTTTGGAAATCTTCGTCCCATTTTCTGGCGGTTGCGACATAGATTGGGGTATTCGAAAGTTTCAAAGCTAATTTTTGGGCATAACTGCTTTTTCCTGATCTTTCGCCTCCGGTAATTAAGTAAATCATTTTTTTTGAAATGTAAAATGTGAGTTGTGAAATGTAAAATGTGAAATGCAAGCGTTGAATTGTGAAAGACGAAATGATATTCAATAATGACATTTCACTTTTTACAAATCACATTTTGCAGCTTATTTAATACGGGCAATGACGACATTCATTTCCGCAACAGGTTCCACGTTTTAAATGAAACCAGCTCGTAAAAACAGTATTGCCATTTTCCTTATAATAATCGAGATCTTCGATAAGTTTTTCGGTTTTAGGTAAAGATAATGCTTTATTTTGAAGTGCTTTTTTGGGAGTCATAGTTTCCACATAAGCATCAATTTTGTCTACACAGGCTTCTTTAAAACAAACCGGACAAAGACAGTCGCCTCCTTCAGAAAGATTAAAAATAGGAGGATAGTCATTACACCAACATTTATTTTCAACAGAAATATCTCCGCAGTTAAAAGTAGATTCGCAACTTGAGCAAACTTTGGTTTTTGTGGTATTCATAAAATGTAAAAGATAATTTGTTGAATTTTGTAAGAATAAAAGTAAACAAAAAAATTAGAAATTGACTTACCTTTGTCCTTACAGAAAAATTAAATAATGAAATTTTAACATTCAAAATCTGTGCCGATATTGAGTATTAACGATTTCAATTTCCAAATAGTATAACTAACATATGAAACATTTATTACCTAAAACGTTTTATGTTTTGTCTTTTTTTCTTCTTATCAGTTGTAAAAAAAATGAAACTACCGAAGTTGCAAAATCTCCAATTGCCAAAAATAGTATCGAGTATGCATCTGGACTTTCTATTGTAAAACATGAAGGATATTCTGTTGTAGTAGTTTCAAATCCATGGCCAAATGCTAATAAAGATTTCAAATATATTTTAAAAGAAAAAGACGCTAAAGTTCCAGATAGTCTCCAGTCTTATACAACGATCAAAGTTCCGCTGGAAACAGTTGTAGTTACTTCAACTACTAATATTCCATATCTTGAAATGCTGGATGTTGAAAATAAATTGGTTGGTTTTCCGCATACTGATTATGTTTCTTCTGAAAAAACAAGAGTATTAATTGATAAAGGCATTGTTAAAAATGTTGGTCAAAACGAAAAATTAAACATTGAACAATTAATAGATTTAGCACCAGATTTAATTGTGACTTTTGGAGTTGACAACAACAATCCGATGCTGGATAATTTGAAGAAAAGTGGTTTAAATGTTCTAATTCAGGCTGATTGGATGGAACAGTCTCCACTTGGAAAAGCGGAGTGGATCAAACTTTACGGAGCTTTATTTGGCAAAGAAGATAAAGCCAAAGAATTATTTGATAAAATTGTTGAAAGCTACAATCAGGCCAGGAAATTAGTAGCTGAAAAACCTGCAACGACATCGGTTTTATATGGTTCGATGTACGAAGATGTCTGGTACGTTGCAAAAGGAAACAGCTGGGTGGCCCAATTTATGAAAGATGCACAGTCTAATTATTTGTGGGCCGATTTGAAAGGGACAGGAAGTGAAGGTTTGTCTTTTGAAAAAGTATTAGACAAAGCCAAAACAGCACATGTTTGGATTGCATCGGGATCTTTTCAGACCTTAGCCGAATTAGAAAAAGCAAATCCGCATTATAGTGAGTTTGATGCTTTTAAAAATAAATCTATTTATACTCTCGAAAGTAAGTTAGGAGCAACAGGTGGTACTATTTATTATGAGTTATCGCCAAGTCGACCAGATTTAGTTTTGAAAGATTATATCAAAATTTTTCATCCGGATTTACTGCCGAGTTATGAGTTTACTTTTGCATCTAAACTGAATTAAATTGACAAACAAAAAACGAAATACCATTTTATTTATCGTTCTGGGTTTAGGTCTTTTGCTGATGTTTTTTGCGAGCCTTAGTTTAGGTTCAGTAAATATTCCGTTTAAGGATGTTTATGCGAGTTTAACCGGCGGTCAGGCAAGTAAATCAACTTGGGAATATATCATTATCAACTACCGTTTGCCTAAATCGTTCACAGCTGTATTGGTCGGAACCGGACTTTCAATAAGCGGTTTATTAATGCAGACATTGTTTAGAAATCCGCTTGCAGGACCTTATGTTTTAGGATTAAGTTCCGGAGCGAGTCTGGGTGTTGCGTTTGTAATTTTAGGAGCTGGATTTTTGCCCTCTTTTTTGAGCGCTTTCGTGCTGTCGTCGTACGGCATTGTAATTGCTTCAACATTTGGCAGTACTATGGTTTTGTTATTGGTTTTAATAGTTTCACAACGATTAAGAGATACCATGGCAATTCTAATTGTCGGATTAATGTTTGGAAGCTTTACAACAGCAATCGTAAGTGTCCTTACTTATTTTAGTACAGCAGAACAATTACAGAAATTCACCTTTTGGTCGATGGGAAGCTTAGGAAATCTTTCCTGGACAACACTCAGTATTTTAGCCGTTTGTGTTGGTATTGGTTTACTTTTAAGCGCCAGCAGTATCAAACCTTTAAATGCATTGCTTTTGGGTGAGAATTATGCTAAAAGTATGGGATTGAATTTCAAAAAAGCGAGATTGGTAATCATATTTGCAACTAGTATTTTAGCCGGAAGTATAACTGCTTTCGCTGGTCCGATAGCATTTATAGGATTAGCAGTGCCGCATATTGCCAAACTAACTTTTCAAACCAGTAATCATACTGTTTTGTTCTGGAGTACCTTATTTTTTGGAGCCATAATTATGTTGTTTTGTGATATCGTTTCGCAAATGCCAGGATTCGATGTTACGCTTCCTATAAATGCAATTACGTCTTTGATTGGTGCACCGGTGGTAATTTGGCTATTGGTAAGAAAAAGAAATTTTCAGTAATAATTTGGCGATGGATTATTCGGATGAAACGGATTTTCGCAGATTATTTTAATCCTTAGAAGAAAAACTTAGAACCTTAGTATCTCAGAACCTTAGTACCTTAAAAAAAATGAAAACAATACTTGAAACCTTAAATTTAACCATTGGCTACAAGTCCAAGAAAGTAGTTGTGACTATCGCCGAAAATTTAAATTTAAATTTAAATTCAGGAAAACTCATTTCATTAATTGGTGCAAACGGAATTGGGAAATCGACTTTGTTAAGAACCATTACAGGAATTCAACAGCCATTATCAGGAAAAATTCTTTTGAATGACAAGAATATAAACAACTACAATTCTTTAGATTTAGCACAAAATTTAAGTTTGGTTTTAACCGAAAAATTGCCACCAAGCAATCTTTCTGTTTTTGAATTAGTGGCTCTAGGAAGACAGCCTTACACCAATTGGGTAGGAACTTTAACTCAAGCCGATATTGAAAAAGTGGAGGAAGCAATGGCGTTAACGCAAATAGAACATCTGGCTCACAAAAAACATTTTGAAATCAGTGATGGGCAGCTGCAAAAAGTTTTAATTGCAAGAGCTTTGGCACAAGATACGCCGTTGATTATTTTGGATGAACCAACAACGCATTTAGATTTATTACATAAAGTTTCGCTTTTCAAATTGCTGAAAAAGTTAACCCAGGAAACTCAGAAATGCATTTTATTTTCAACCCACGATATTGATTTGGCAATTCAGCTAAGCGATGAAATGATCATCATGACGCCAGAATTTGTGGTGCAGGATGAACCATGTAATTTAATCTCAAAAGGAAGTTTTGCAACTTTGTTTAAAGACGAACATATTATTTTTGATGCTGAAAAAGGGAAGTTTGTTATTACTTAGATTTGATTTTCTGCAAGGTTTTCAAAACCTTTTAGGTATGATTGAAGCAAAGAATGTCTAAAATTTACACTTACAAGGTTTTGAAAACCTTGCAGGAACCGATTAAAACTGCCTAAGCAAATAAACGATTAAACTTTCTTCAACCCAATCTGTCTCTTAGCTTCACCCACCACAAAAGCCACAGAATTAGCAATATTAAAACTGCGGATTAATTTCGACATCGGAATCGTTAAATGATTTTCAAAACGAGCTAAAACTTCTTTACTCAGACCAACGCTTTCTTTTCCAAATACCAACCAGTCTCCATCCTGAAAATCAGTTTCTAAATAAGATTTCTCTGCATGCGAACTCATTAAAAAAACACGAGATTGATCAGGAATCTGCTGAATCCATTCTTCTATATTTTGATATTCAGTTACATCAAGATGCACCCAATAATCCAAACCCGAACGTTTCAGGTTTTTATCATTAATTACAAATCCAAAAGGATGAATTAAATGTAAGCGACTTTCGGTACCCACACATAAGCGTCCAATATTTCCGGTATTATTTGGTATTTCCGGTTCTACAAGAACAACGTTTAGCATTTTTTTATTTTAAAAAGTTAGATGTTAAAAGTTAGATGATTGGTAGTCAAAATAATTATCTAATTGACATATTTTCTAATTATCTAATTGAAAATCGGAAACTTCCAGAACATCTCCGGCTTTTAAGTTTTGCAAATATACATTTCCTATTCGAACACGAACCAGTCTTAAAGTAGGAAAACCAACAGCTGCAGTCATTTTTCGGACTTGACGAAACTTTCCTTCGTTGACAGTTATAGACGCCCATGAAGTTGGCCCATGACGTTCATCTCTGATTTTCTTGGCTCTTGGTCCAAAATCAGGAATTTCGGTAACAATAAAAGCTTTACAAGGTTTGGTTTTGTATTTTCCGCCATCAAAACCAATTTCAACGCCTTTTTGCAATTCTTCTATTGCCTCAGGAGTTATCACACCATCAACTTGTACGTAATATTCCTTATCGACTTTTTTGCTTCTTATTTGCTCGCTTACTTTTCCGTCGGTTGTTAGTAAAAGCAATCCTTCTGAATCTTCGTCTAAACGGCCAATTGCCATTGTTCCTTCGGGGAAATCATATAATTCACCCAAAAGCTTTTTCTTTCTTTTTAGTTCGTAAATAAATTGGCTTAAATAGCCGTAAGGTTTAAAAAGAATGAAATGTTGATGCATGTTTTATATTTTGACTGCAAAGATAGTTTTGTTTCCTATTTAAGTAAAGAATAATCTACAATAACCAAAAGCTATGTTAAATGACTTAGTTTTCAGATCTAAAATTCGTAATATTATGTAGTAATGAAAAAAATAATATCATGGAAAATAAAGATCTAGGTTCTAAAAAAATAAACGGAACACAAAAAAATATCGATGAATCTAAAGGAAAAAATATTCCACACGATACAGAACAGCATGAGTCTGAAATTAAAAAAGAAATCGTGACTGACAAAAGTGGAAATAAGGAGATTGTCGACAGAGCCCGAAATGAAAATGAAAGTATAAGCGAAACTTCAGGAGAAATCAATCCAAATAATCCAAATGCAAACCGGGGCGTTTCTTCAGAGGAAGAAGCACGAAAAACGGTAGAAAATAAAGATCGAAATTCAGACATAACACCAAATCGTTATCCTAATTCAAATCCGGAAAGTCATGAAGACAGAGGGAATATGAAATTGGATGAATAATCTTTATTCTTCTAAATAATGATTTTTCTGCAGAAATGAATCGCTTTTTTTGAAAATAACATTTGATTGGCAAACTGCGTTAATCTTATTTTAAACTTGTTTTTTAAACAGGTCAACTATTGAGATCTTCGTAAATTGTAGCTACAAATTTAAATTTTAAAAATATGGCACTTTTAGAAAACAAAGTAGCTTTTGTATCCGGCGGAGGTTCAGGAATTGGACGCGCTGTTGCAGAAGCGTACGCGCGCGAAGGAGCAAAAGTTGTACTTTCAGATATAAATGTAGAACACGGTGAAGAAACCGTAAAAGCAATAAAGGATAGTGGTGGAGAACTTTTTTTGTAAAAGGTGATTCATCGAGTGCGATTGATAATAAACACATGGTTGAAGTAACCGTTTCAAAATACGGGCGTTTGGATATTGCGTGCAATAATGCCGGAATGGGCGGTCCTGCAAAACCAACTGGAGCATATGAACCAGAAGCCTGGGATAAAGTAATTGCTTTAAATTTAAGTGGTGTATTTTATGCCTGTCGCTATCAGTTAGAACAAATGGAGAAAAATGGTGGTGGAAGTATTGTAAATATTGCTTCAATTCACGGTCAGGTTGCGGCTCCCAATAGCCCGGCGTATACCGCGTCAAAACATGGTGTTGTGGGATTAACCAAAAATATAGCAGTTGAATACGCACAAAAAAATATTCGATGCAATGCTGTAGGACCAGGCTATATCGAAACCGCTTTGTTAAAAGATAATATGAATAAAGATATGATGAATGCAATCGCTGCAAAAGCACCAATGAACCGTTTAGGAACGGCAGAAGAAATTGCTGAACTGGTTGTGTTTCTGAGCTCTGAAAAATCATCCTTTACAACCGGTAGTTATATTATTGCCGATGGAGGCTATACTGCTGTATAGATTTATACATATTTAAAATATTACCAAGCTGTCTAAATTTTAGGCAGCTTTTTTTTTGTTATAGGTAAGGTTTCTTACATTCACAAGTTTATTGTTTTTTTGAGATGATTAAAAATCTTACAATTGCTTTAAGTTTTGACAATATTCTCTTAACTTTAAAGGCAATAACTTTAACTTCTAAAAACTTTATTTCTTAACCTATGAAAAAGATCTACTCTGTTCACCATTTAATGGCTTTTTTAAGTTTTTTTTATTGCTCGATAACAGTCTTTGCCCAGACGTTTCCTGTAGCTCAACAACTACCTTATACTCAAAATTTTAATTCTTTAGGAGCTGCTGATACAGCTTATCCTTCAGGTTTTCAGGGGTGGACGGCAAGTATAACACCTGGCTCAACATTTAATACAACTGCAGCTCTCGTGGCGGACAGGCCTTTGACCGCAAATGGTACAGCTGCTATTGGTACTGGTAATTTTTACAATTATGATGGCAAAATTGGATTTTTGAACACTGGTTCGCTTGATTTGACAATTGGTTTTGCTTTTGATGCTACCAATCAAAAAGCGATTCAGGTTCAGTATGATGCAATGACAATTCGTAATCCTTATGATGTGCCTCCAGTTACTACCAATACGCGAGTTAATGAGATGATTCTGCAATACAGGGTTGGATCAAGCGCGCCTTTTATTTCGTTGTTAGCTACTGCTTATAGCAACAATGATGTAAAACAAATTACGGCTGTTACGACTCCGCAGAATCTAAAAAGTTTCAGGATTACATTGCCTGCTGAATGTGATAATCAGCCTTTGGTTCAAATACGATGGATTTCAAGACAAGTGTCGGGAGGAGGTTCAAGACCCTCTTTTGCGATCGATAATATTGATATAAAAAGTGATGTCGCTGCTCCAATAAATGTAGCGGGTTATCCAAAAGCAGAGAATATTTTATCTAACAGTTTTGATTTTTCAAATAAATTAGATGAAGTAGGAAAAACGTATTATGTATTATTGGCAGGTGGAAGTACAGCCCCAACTGCAGCTCAAATAAAAGCAGGTCAGGATGCAAATGGTGCGGCTGCTTTACAATCTGGGTTGTTTGATGTTACCAATCCAAATCAGGTATATATTAAAAGTTTTACAGGACTTACAATAAGTACTGCTTATTCTGTTTTTTCTATTTCCGAAGATCCTTTTGGAAATATACAAACGAATGTTGTAAAAGTCGACGCTACAACCACGGCAACGGTTATTCCATCTTTAGCAACAACTGTTTCTTCTCTTGATTTGGGATTTTCAGAAGCAAATTTTAGTTCAGAAAGTTTAAGTTATCAAATTCAGGCGGCTAATCTGTCGGCAAATGTAACTTTGAATGCTACAGGAAACTTCACTATTTCTAAAGATAATAATGCTTTCGGATCTTCTTTAACGTATGCAATAGCTGATTTTGCTTCTAATGCAACACCAACTGTATATGTTCGTTATACGCCAAATAGCACAGGTAGTTTTGCGGGACAAATAACACACGAATCAACCGGAGCAACAAGTAAAGTGGTTTCTCTTTCGGGAACAGGAATAAATCCTTATTTACAAGGTTTTAATGATGCGGCGGTTCTCACCAATAGCGGATGGACACAATATAATGTAGCTGGTAGCCTTAATGCATGGACAAGCACAACAGTTACGCGAAACGTTAATTCAGGAACGGGTGCTGTACTTATGAATGGTTATTCTGATAGTGGTGCCAGTAAAGATTGGTTAATTTCGCCAAGATTACGTTTAGATAATTTTACTCAAATTCCATTATTATCTTTTTACTCGCGCAAGTTTTACGCAGGTACAGATTTAAAATTAATGGTTTCCGTTAATTATGATGGTAAAAGCAATCCGGAAACAGCAACCTGGACAGAAATATCAGGAGATTTTCCAACTATTACCGGTACTTACAAACAATCACAATACATAAATTTAGGAGCCTATAAAACAAACCACACTTATTTAGCATGGGTTTATGTAACTACGGCAGGAGGAACGAATAATGCTGCAGAATGGTCGTTAGACGATGTTGCCATAACAAATGAAGCTGGTTTTGTAGCATCAAATCCTATTATAGATTTTGGTGATGTAGCTGTAAATACGCAATCTGCAAGCCAGTCTTTTATTTTCAAGGCAGAAGGTTATAATGATATTACTGTAAAAGCTCCTACAGATTATCAATTGTCTCTGGATAATACTACATTTCAATCAGACGTCCTGATAACTTCAGCTGATGCATTGGTTGGAAAAACAGTTTACGTGCGATTTGCACCTACTGTAAAAGCATTGACTATTTCTGGTGCACTGACAGTTACCGGAACAGCATTAAATAAACAAATTGGTTCATTGACAGGTTCTTCTATCCCAAAAGCTGATACTTTTGATATTGTAACCTACAATCTTGAATTTTTTGGTACAGATGTAAAAGGCACAGATGGTGTTGAATTTGGTCCCACAGATGATCCTTTGCAAATTGAAAATGTGGCTAAAGTGATGAATAAACTAAATGCCGATGTATATGTAGTTCAGGAAGTTTCAGATGATCCGTCATTAGATATTTTAATTCAGAAAATTAATATTAATGGAAAAACATTCGATAAATCAATTTCAACTTCGTGGTCGTATTCTTTTAATGCGGCTGATCCCAATTTTCCACCTCAAAAATTAGTTGTGCTTTATAATACACAAACGACGACAGTAAAAAGTACGCGTGTAATGTTTAAGGATTTATACGATAAAGTGCGCGCCAACACTGCTACACTTCCTAATTATCCAAGTACCGACGGTAATGATGATAGCTTTTTCTCCTCAGGACGTTTGCCTTATTTAGTAAAAATAGAAACAAACATTGGCGGAATTAAAAAAGAAATTAACCTGATTGATCTCCATGCTCGTGCCAACAGCGGATCTGATATTTCCAGATACAATATGCGTAAATACGATGTCAAGGTTTTGAAAGATAGTTTAGATCTTTATTATCCAAACGCTAATTTTATGATTCTTGGAGATTTTAATGATGATGTAAAAGCATCTGTTATTGCAGGAAATCCTTCATCGTATCAGGCTATAGTTGAGGATACAAATAATTACAATGCACTTACTTTGGATATCAGCAAAGCCGGCGCTTATAGTTTCTTAAGTTCTGGTGGGTTTCTTGACCATATCGTTATTTCGAATGAGCTGACAGATCAATACATTCCAAACTCAATTGCAGTATATGATCCACGTAACGATATTGCCAATTATACCAATACAACTTCAGACCACGGTCCTGTAATTGCTCGTTTTGAATTAAAAAAAGATGTTTTATCTACTATTGATTTCGGAACAAATAATGGGTATTTTGTGCAAGCTTATCCTAATCCGGCAACTGATGTTGTAAATGTGGCCGTAAAAACTAGAGAAGATAAGATGCTAAAATTGAGGCTTTATGATATTGCGGGACATTTAGTTGGAAATCCAATTGAAATAAAAGGAACCCAGGAAAAAAATGACGTTGTCATTCCATTAAGCAATCTAAGATCTGGAATTTATGTTTATACTTTAAGTGAAAACAATAAAGTCATTTACAGCAATAAAATCATTAAAAAATAAAGGGAAGAGTTTGATAAAAAAAACGGCTGTCTATTTTTAGACAGCCGTTTTTTTATGCTAATAATCTAGTAATTCTCTAAAAGTATCAAAATCTGGTTCAGGAGTTATTTCAAAGAAATATTTCAACTGCCAATTCTGAGTTTTTTTAGCTTGCTTGTTGTTTGTTTCATCCCAGGGCGGATAAACTCTAGTAGCTCTTTTTCCTTCTTTGGTTGCTGTCGAAAAAATTCCTTTTTCTAGCAATACCGCTTTAGGAAAAATAAATTGTCCAAAAAGATTATCCTTTCTAACACTAATAAAAACAAAATCAATTAGATCAGAGGAATCAAAAGGTTCAATAGTTCCAGATCTGCTCCGTTTCCACAAAGTAACAAATTGCCCGGTTTTAGTGGGTGTAATTTTGGCTTCTCTGTAACAAATAAATTTTTCGTTGAGATAAAAGCGATAGGCACTATAATCAATACTTTCGCTTTCCTGCTCGGGCTGGCTACAATCAAAATCAAAACAATCATAAACCAGTTCTTTGGCTAAAAGCAAATCCTGGGGTATGGATTTGTGATTTGACCAATGGTTTTTTACGATCATTTTGAGAAGATTTGCTTTTAAGCTAGTTTTCAAAATTATGTAGGTTTAGGGGTTATGTAGGTTTAGGGTGGTTAAATATATTAACTTTTTTTTAAAATGACACATTCAATCCAAAATTTAATCCCCATTGGAATTGATTGAAAGATTGATTGTTCAAAGGGTTGATATAATAATTCATCGCCGGCTCTACAAAAACATTTGTTTTTTTGTAAACGCGGTACTGAACTGTACTGCTCAAAGTTGAGCCATATACAAAATCATTCGCGTTTATATTTTTGCCCAATGAATTTCCATCTATCGCAACATTATTTGATATCAACTTACCAACAAAACCGCCTGTATTCAAACTAATAGAAGCCTTATTTTTTGAAAAAACAGCATACGAAACTTCTAATGGCATTTCAACGTAGCGTAAACTTTGATCTAAATTTCCACTTTGAACATTATTGCTCGTCAGTGCGTTCTTAGTCGTGTTTGATACCAAAACATATCCATCATTGCTTGCAATTTGAGGAACTGATGGATTTTTCATGAAATAATCGCCAGTAGATAAAAAGGCATTGCCAGCTGTTTTGATATACGAAACATTGGCGACACTCTGGCCTAGTTCATTGATTTTGAAACCTGAACCAACTGCCCATTTTTTATTGATTTTATATTTTGTTTTAACACCATAAGTACTGCTTTGTTTTGAATCATTGACGTTACCTAGTGTTTTGTCGTTTTTATAATTTTCAGAGTTGGCAATTCCTGCAAAAACTTCAAGAGCCCATTTTTCTGATTTTGAATTAGTTTTAGGATCGTTGTCTTTTTCTTTTTTCAACTCAGGAGTGATACCTTTTTCTAAATTTTGAAGTTCAGCCAACTGAACAGAATCTTGTTTACTTAGAACATCGTTAAATTTTGAGTTGCTTTTGTTGTTATTAGCAGCTATACTTTTCTCTGTTTTCGTATTTCCTGTTAAAACTGTTTGTTGGTTTGCGTTTCCTGTTGTTTGTTTTTGATTCAAAATTGAATTTGAATTCCCTAAAGCAATATTGTTAGCATTTGAATTTAACTGATTTCCAAAGATTGAATTAGGTGTCTGATTTCTTGAAAATGAATTGAATTGATTTTGTTTTCCGGCATTAAACGTTTTTCCGGCCAAAACTTTATCTGCATTTCTTTTTTCAGTTTCAGAGAATTGATTTTTTTCTGTTGAATGAAAAGAATTATATTTTGAAATAGATGTTTTGGTCGCTACAGCCTGATTTGTATTTCTTTTTGCTGAATTCAATTTTGTATTGGAACCAGAATTTATATCGCTTTTAGAATCACTATCAGCATCAGCAACTGCTGTTGCTTTTATTTGATTTTTTGCCGCACTGTCAAATGTATTTTTTGGGCCAGTTAAAGAAGAATTTCCAATACTATCAGACTTGTTAATGGTATTACTTTTTTCTGTCGAAATTGTTTCAGCATCGTTTGCACCATTCTTTTTCTCTTCGATAACCACGCTGTTGTTTATACCACTACCATTATTAATAGTTTTGATACCATTATTCGATTTGTTTAAAACAGAAGGCAATGACAAGCCTAATAATAAGCATGCCGCTGCTGCCCACCAAAGAATAGCTCGCTTTTTCTTTTTAGGTTTGTCAAGTTTTTCCTCAATGTTTGCCCACAACTCGGGAGGCGGAACACTTGAAAAGTTTTCCATTGATGAAAAAATATCTTCTATATTTTGTTTTTTCATGCTATTTTAAAATTTTTTATGCTCAAAATTCTTTTTTGCAAAATGCGCTTAGCTCTATTTAAATTTGATTTTGATGTTCCTTCTGAAATTTTTAGTAATTCGGCTATGTCTTTGTGTTTCATTTTTTCAAAAACATACAAGTTAAAAACGGTCCGGTATTGATCTGGTAAATCCCTGATGTATTCTAGTAGTTTTTCTTGTTCTATTGGAGCTATATCCAATTCTTCCTCTTCTATAAAATCAGTATCCGGATCAAAAACATCTAAAAAGAAACTTTCTTTTTTCTTCTTATTTAAAGTTTCGATGAGTTTGTTGATAAAAATGCGCTTTAACCAGCCTTCAAAGCTTCCTTCAAATTTGTACTGGCCAATTTTTTGAAAAACAATGACAAATGCTTCCTGAAAAACATCCTTAGCATCGTCTTCATTTTTCATATATTTCAAGCAAATACCATACAAGACAGGAGAGAACAACTGATAAATTTTCAGTTGTCCATCCCTGTCATTTTGCATACATTGCCTGATATATTTTTCTAAATCGTCTTTCAAAAAATGGTTAAATTTGGTTTTGCAAAAATAGTTTTTATAAACGTAAAAAACTACCTTTTATAAATACTGCGCGCTGCGTCCTGGTTATTGCTAACGATTGTTAAGTTTTGATTATCAAGATTTTCAATGATGTAAGTTTTGCCTTCAAAAGTAATCAGGTCATGCTCCAGATGGTCAAAAAATCCATTGCCTTTTTCAATTTGGTATGGACTGTTTCTAATTTCTACATCATTTTTATAAGTGATCACTCTCCCTTCGGCAGTAAAAACTATTTTTTTATTGAAACCAATGGTTTTTGGAGTAGCAGTATAAGGATTAGCAGTTCCGCCAATTGACTTTTCCCAGATCCAGGTATTTAGAATCGAGTCAGCACTTAAGGCTTTCGATTCAACGGAATAAGCTGCAGTAAAAAGACTAAATGCGATAAAAAATAGAAAATACTTTTTCATAGTCAGATTATTTTAAACTTGTAATTTTATCCTGAATAGCTTTTTTGAATAGCTTTAGTTCTGTATTTTGATCTTCAGTATCGTTGTTGTCAATGAAAACTTTGGTAACCACTGAGCCTTGTGTCAATTGAAAATAAATACCACCCTGATCTGCCGCATCCGGAGTTCCGTATGTTTTGGTTTGGCCTTTTAGATTTAAAATTTCAGTTGGCACGCCTTTCAAAAATAAAGCGTATTCACCTCTTTTTGTCGTTGTAGTATATCTGTATTGATTGAAATCATAACTACCTGCTACTACATTTTGAAATTTCATGATATTGAAATCATTGATTTGAAAGAATTTTTGGCAATCTGATCCCGTACATTTAGCAGCATAGCTTCCAATAACAATATTGTCAGGGCTCTCTGTTATCTTGTTGAAAATAATTTCTTTAGAAGTTTTAGGAATTAAAACAAAATCTGCTGGATAAGTAGGAGATGAGGTTAGCGTTTCACCTGCCTGCGGTCCTTTTTCATAAAAGTTTACTACAACTTCACAACTGTTTTCGATAATACTTGTGATTTTTATCGAATAACCATTTGTAGGTTTTGCCCCTGCAAAAATTGCAAGCAGATATTTTTCGCTAAAATTAATAGTAGGGTCGCTTGGAGTAGGACAGGTATTTTCATGCTTTGTAAAGTAAGATTCCATTTTTTCAGTCGAAGTAACTAAAATGGCTGCAGGATTATTCGGGTAACTTTTGACGCTGTAATTGCATAAAAGTGGAAATCCCGTAAAAGCAACATCTGTATAAGTTCCGCAATTTACATTCATATCATCGCCACTAAGAGAGCAGGCACTAAATCCAAAAGCTATAAATAAGCTCAACATTAATTTTTTCATCGTAATATTTTAATAGGTTATACTTACTAGATGTGCTTTTTTGAAATGGTTGCGTCCAGAATTATTTTTGTGCAATTTTTTTTTGACACTGTTTGTTTAATTTGAGATCGTGAATAATTCGTGAAATTTTAATTTTAAAATTAAGCACTACGTATTATTGCGTACTTTTACGTAAAAAAGGACTTAGTTATGTTTGAATTTCTTCCGCTTTTATTGGCTTTTGTTGTGGCGTTATTTCTAGGGATTTACTTAGGAAGAATATTGTTTTCGGCTAAATTTCAATCAGAAAAGGTGAGTTTGGAAGAAAGATTAAATGCTACTATGAACCAATTACAATTGCAGAAAGAGCAATTTGAAGGTGAAAGAAGGAATTTAGAGAAGTTGCTTCAATTGAATAATACAGAAAAAGAAAGTATCCGAACTGAAAAGGATAGTCTGGCAATCCAGCTTTCTAAAAAAGAGGTAGATTTTGAAAATTTATGGGAACGCCATAAAGAGCAAAAAGCAGAGATTACAGAACTTCAGGAAAAATTTACCAAAGAATTTGAAAATTTAGCGAACAAAATTCTTGAAGAAAAATCGGCTAAATTCACGGAACAAAATAGTGTCAACATGAAAAATATCTTGTTGCCTTTGCAGGATAAAATTCAGGGATTTGAGAAAAAAGTCGAACAGACACACAAAGAAAGTATCGATTATCACGCGGCTTTACGTCAGCAGATTGTAGGTTTAAGCGAAATGAATGCCCAAATGAGCAAGGAAACCTTAAACCTGACCAAAGCCTTAAAAGGCGATAGCAAAATGCAGGGTAATTGGGGAGAATTGGTTTTGGAACGTGTTTTAGAAAAATCAGGTCTGGAAAAAGGACGTGAGTACGAAGTACAGCAAAGTTTTACTAACAATGAAGGAACCCGTGTTTTTCCTGATGTGGTAATTAACTTACCCGATGGCAAAAAAATGATAGTCGATTCTAAAGTTTCTTTGGTTGCTTATGAAAAATGGATCAATGAAGAATCTGAAATTCTGAAAATTGATTATTTAAAAGAACACGTCAATTCTATTAGAAGACACGTAGAACAACTCGGAAATAAAAATTATCATGATTTATATCAAATTGAAAGCCCGGATTTTGTGTTGCTTTTCATTCCGATAGAACCAGCGTTTGCAATTGCATTAAATGAAGATTCGGGCTTATATAATAAAGCATTTGATAGAAATATTGTAATTGTAACGCCAAGTACATTACTGGCGACTTTGAGAACGATTGATAGTATGTGGGCCAATCAGAAGCAACAGGAAAATGCTTTTGAAATTGCCAGACAGGCAGGAGCCTTATACGATAAATTTGAAGGTTTTGTTGCCGATTTGGTTAGAATTGGAAACAAAATAAAAGATACCAAAAATGAGTACGACAGTGCCATGAATAAATTGGTAGAAGGAAAAGGAAATTTAATTTCGAGTGTCGAAAAATTAAAGAAAATGGGAGCAAAGGCTAAAAAGTCGCTTCCTGAAAATATTATTGCAAGAGCTTCCAATACAGAGGATAATCAACTATTAAACTAAAATATTTACCTACTTAATAATACCACCATTTATATGACTGCAGATTTCAAACCCGTTTCATCATCGAAAATAAGTATTTCCGAATTAATGTTGCCATCACACACCAATTTCAGTGGCAAAATTCACGGGGGATATATTTTACAATTGCTGGATCAGATTGCCTTTGCTTCGGCCTCAAAATTTTCCGGGAATTATTGCGTAACGGCTTCGGTTGATACGGTAAACTTTTTAAAACCTATTGAAGTGGGAGAATTGGTTACTATGAAAGCCTCAGTAAATTATGTGGGAAGAAGTTCGATGGTTGTCGGAATTCGGGTTGAAGCAGAAAATATTCAGACCGGAGTTGTGAAGCATTGTAATTCTTCTTATTTTACAATGGTTGCCAAAGATAAAGAAGGAAATAGCGTTCAGGTTCCCGGACTTATATTGTCGAATTTAGATGAGGTTCGTCGTTTTAGAAAAGCAATTAAACATAATGAAGCTAAAAAAGAATTTCAGGAACATGAAAAAATAGCTAAAGTAAATTCGATTGAAGATTTGGCAAGTTTAGATAAATATAATGTACTTTTAGAAATCAGTTAAAAGTAAAAAGTTTAATTTAAAGCAAATCAAAATGGTAAAGTTTGGATATACAATTTTATATGTAGAAAGTGTAGAAGAGTCAATTGTATTTTATGAGAATGTATTTGGTTTTTCAAGAAAATTTATAACTCCTGATAGTGACTATGGTGAATTAATCACGGGTGAAACTACACTTTCATTTGCATCAAAGAAACTGGCAAGCGAAAATTTAAAAGATGGTTTTACTGAAAGCAACTTAGACGATAAACCTTTTGCTATTGAAATTGGTTTTATTACAGATGATGTTCCGGAATTAGTACAAAAAGCAACTTCATTTGGAGCCGTTTTAGTAAAAGAACCAACACAAAAACCCTGGGGACAAGTTGTAGCTTATATAAGGGATCTTGATGGGTTTTTAGTGGAAATTTGTACTGAAGTAGAATAGTTGTAAAAAACTTTTCGCCACTAAAATTTCGCATTTTATAACAAAAAAACTTTTCACAAATATTTAGCATTCATCAGCAACTATTAACTGGGAAATTTCGTAACTTTAAGTGTATAGATAAGTTATAAAAATTTCACGGAGTATTGCCATTCGATTTTTTAAAAATCAGATTCTTTTTTTAGTCAATCACACTAAAAAAACCGAATGACATAATTGTTTAATTGCTGACGATTATGAAAAGAACTACATTATTAATCCTGCTTTTTTCAGCATTTTCTTTATTTGCTCAGGAAAAATTTACAACCAATAGCGGAACTGTAAATTTTGAGGCCTCTGTGCCGTTATTTGAGGAAGTAAAAGCTGTAAATAGATCTGTTGCGATTGTTTTAGAGCCTAAAACAAGCGTTTTCATCTGCACTGTTATTGTCAAAGATTTTCGTTTTAAATTGCATTTAATGCAAGAACATTTTAACGATAATTATATGGAAAGTAATCGCTATCCTAAAGCGGTTTTTAAAGGAAAAATTGCCAAATTTGATTTGAAAGATATTAGTGAAATCGAAAAAGAATATCTGATCAAGGGAAAATTGACTGTTCGCGGAAAATCAAGAGAAGTTGAAGTGAAGGCTTTCCTGAAAAAAGTGAATGATGGAATCCAGATTCATTCTGATTTTCCAATTGTTGTCTCTGACTTTAATATTGAATTACCGAAAGAAATTGCTTCTAAAATTTCAAAAACGGCAAATACAGACTTAACGGGAGTGATTAAAAGTGATGATTTAATTCTTTTAACTTTAAAATAAAAATTTTAAGTCATGCTTTGTGAAAGCGTTGTTTCTATTTCATTATATTGAAACTCAAATCCTGCTTTTTGTATTTTTTCTGATGAAACACGTTGTCCTTCCAAAACGGCAACACTCATTTCGCCTAAAAATAATTTGATTAAAAAGGCTGGTATTTTTGGAAGCCAGATTGTGTAACCATACAAGTGCGCGAGAATTTTAGAAAGTTTTGCATTTGTAGTGTTGTCTGTAATAGTGGCATTGTAGGCGCCGTGCATTTCAGTGTCTGTTATTGCTTTTAGATAAATCTGCGCTAAATCTTCAACATGAATCCAGGGCAAATATTGTTTTCCTGAACCTAAAATGGCGCCAAAACCAATTTTAAAGCTTGGCATTATTTTTTTTAGAAAACCTTCGTTTTTTCCAAGAACTATTCCTGTTCTTATTTTTACTGTTCTAATTCCCAATGAAGTAATCTCATCGGCCGCAGCTTCCCATTTTTGGCAGGTTGTTCCTAAAAAGTCATTGGCAGCTGGAGTTTCTTCAGTACAGATTTCCTGACTGGTAACAGCACCATAAATACCAACCGCTGAGGCTGAAACAAAAGAATCCAACGATTTGTTGTTCTTTTTTAGAACTTCGTGAATGAGTTCAATAGGTTTAATGCGACTTTCTAAGATTGCTTTTTTACGGTTTTCCGTCCAACGTTTTTCTACAATTCCTTCGCCAGCCAAATGAATGATATAATCTGCTTTCAGAATAGCTTCGTTGTCTATAAAGTTGTCTTTTAAATTCCACTTATAATAAGTAATCGAAGGAGTGTCTTTTCTGTTTCCACGGCTTAAAACAGACACGGTAAAACCACTGTCGATAAGTACATCCGTAAGATGTTTGCCAACAAATCCAGTCCCTCCGGTTAGTAAAACGTTTTTAGCCATCATATTATAATATATTTAACAGTGCATCCTGTTTAACTATAAGTAAAGATACTTAAACATTGCTTACCTTTAAGGCAAATTCTAAATTTAAATGAGATGGCCACTAAAAAGAAGATAATCAGCAAAGAAGATATCGTTTCAATGTACATGAATGAAGTTTTAGAAAAGGGACAAAAGCCAAAATCAGTTTATCACTTTGCCAAAGAAAATGATTTTACAGAAGCAGAATTTTATGCCTTTTTTGGAACACTTGAAGGCTTAGAAAAAGAAATTTTCAGACTCTTTTTTGTCAATACGGTTGATTTGCTGCATAAAAATTCAGATTATCAGGAATATGATATGAAGAATAAAATGTTGAGTTTTTATTTCACTTTCTTCGAGATTCTGACAGCCAACAGAAGTTATGTTTTACAATCACTGAAGCTTGACAGAAATCCATTAAAAAATTTAGTACAACTGACTTCGCTACGTGAATCGTTTAAAGAATATGTTTCTGAAATCCTGACGGATGATTACAGACTGGAACAGGAAAAATTTCAAAAATTTCAGGAAAAAGGAATTAGGGAAAGCGCATGGCTGCAATTGATGATGACGATAAGATTCTGGATGAATGATGAATCTGCAGCTTTTGAGAAAACAGATATTTTTATCGAAAAATCAGTTAATGCTTCATTCGAATTGATGAATGTCGCACCACTCAATCATTTGATAGATTTTGGAAAATTTCTATTCAAAGAAAAAATATACAGCAAACAATGAAAACAATCGATTATATACCAACATCAAAAATAGAAAGAGCAAGTAAATTGGTGCAAACCGGAGCTAAAATAGGTGTAAACTATGTGAAGCATTACGCCGAAAAAATGGTAAATCCAGACTTGACAAGAGATAAATTAAATGAAAATAATGCTGAGGATATTTATGATGGTTTAAAAAGCCTGAAAGGAAGTGCGTTGAAAGTCGCTCAAATGTTAAGCATGGACAAAAACTTTTTGCCTCAGGCATATGTTGAGAAATTTTCATTGTCGCAATTTTCTGTTCCGCCACTTTCTGCGCCATTGGTTTTAAAGACATTTAAAACTAATTTCGGAAAAACGCCTTATGAAATCTTTGATGAATTCAATGCCAATTCGGTAAATGCGGCAAGTATTGGTCAGGTTCACTTGGCTAAGAAAAACAATAAAAAACTGGCTGTTAAAATTCAGTATCCCGGAGTTGCCAATAGTATTTCTTCAGATTTAGCTTTGGTAAAACCTATTGCCATTCGAATGTTTAATTTGCAGGGAAAAGATTCTGATAAATATTTTAAAGAAGTTGAAGATAAACTAGTTGAAGAAACCAATTATTTATTAGAATTAAAGCAAAGTCAGGAAGTTGTTGAAGCCTGCGGTAAAATTGAAAATATAATTTTTCCTAATTATTATCCGGAGTTTTCATCAGAGAAAATCATTACGATGGACTGGATGAGCGGAATTCATCTTTCGGAGTTTACCGCTAAAAATGCAGATCAGGAAGTAGGAAATAAACTGGGTCAGGCACTTTGGGATTTCTATATGTACCAGATTCATGTTTTGAAAAAAGTCCACGCAGATCCGCATCCCGGGAACTTTTTAGTGAACGATAAAAATCAATTGATTGCTTTGGATTTTGGTTGTATGAAGCAAATTCCAGAGGATTTTTATGTACCGTATTTTGAATTAATCAATAAAAATGTAATTACAGATCCGGCGCTTTTCAATCAGAAATTATTCGAATTAGAAATTCTTCGTCCAGATGATTCTCCCTCAGAAATAGAATATTTTACTGAGATGTTTCATGATTTGTTATCGCTTTTTACAAAACCTTTTAAAGACGAGACTTTCGATTTTGCCGATGAAAGCTTTTTTGAAAGCATTGCTAAGTTAGGAGAACGTTTCTCAAACGATACCAATCTCAAAAAAATGAACGGAAATCGCGGTTCTAAGCACTTTATTTATATGAACCGAACTTTCTTTGGTTTGTATAATTTAATGTTTGATTTGAAAGCGAAAATTGTGGTAGAGAACTATTTGAAATATTAAAGAATAGTTTGTTTTTGTTTCAGGTTTCAAGTTTCAAGTTTCAGGTTTCAAGTTTACAAGATTGTGCAAATCACTTTGCGAACTTTGCGGTTAATTTAACGCAAAGCGCGCGAAGATTTTTGTGGTATGTATTTGTAATTGGCTTTATTAAGTTCGCAAAGCTTTGCGAATATAACTTTGCGGCCTTTGCGGTTAAACTTGAAACTTGAAGCCTGAAACTTGAAACTTGAAACCTGAAACAAAAATAAACTTATTTCAAAATTCCTGCTTTATAAGTCGCAATCGCGCGATCCCTAGCAAAAGCATGGTCAACCATCGGTTCGTTATATCCCAAATCAAATTCCGGAATCCATTTACGGATGTAAATTCCTTTTTCGTCAAATTTCTTCTGTTGAATTTCGGGATTAAAAACTCTGAAATAAGGTGCTGCATCGCAACCTGTTCCAGCTGCCCATTGCCAGTTTCCGACATTCGAGGCCAATTCAAAATCTAATAATTTCTCGGCAAAATAAACTTCGCCCCATTGCCAGTTAATGAGTAAATGCTTGCATAAAAAACTAGCCACCACCATGCGAACACGATTGTGCATATAACCAGTTTCATTCAATTGGCGCATTCCGGCATCGACCATCGGGTAACCTGTTGTTCCGGAACACCAACGTTTAAAATCATCTTCGTTATTTCGCCACTTAATACCGTCATATGCTGATTTGAAATTGTGATTAACGCAATTTGGAAAATTAAATAAGATCTGAATAAAAAACTCTCTCCAGATTAATTCGCTCAAAAAAGTTTGATTTTTTCGGTTGGCCCAATTCACTAATTTCCGAATACTAACAGTTCCAAAACGTAAATGTGGCGAAAGATAAGAAGTACTGTCCAAAGCTGGAAAATCCCGGGTTTCTTTATAATTTCCAATTTGTGTTAAGTTGTGAGGAATTACTTTTATCGCACTTCTTTCAAAACCAATTTCGTTTAATTCTGGAAAATTAAATTGGATTTTAGCAAAATTGTCAAATAGTGATGCTGAATTATATTCTGCTACACCAGCTGAAAGATGATACTTTTCGAGCCATTTATTTTTATAAGGCGTGTAGACGGTATAAGGAAGACCATCTGCTTTTGTGATTTCTTTTTCTTCAAAAATAACATGATCTTTAAAGGAAAGGACTTCGATATTATTTTCTTTTAATAAGGATGAAATGGCTAAATCTCTTTTTATGGCAAAAGGCTCATAATCTTTATTGAAGAAAACAAGCTGAATGTCATACTCCTCTAAAAGTGACTTCCAGACTTCAATAGTTTTCCCCTTTTTGATTAAAATCGAAGAATCAATTTTAAGGAGCTTTTCATTTATTTTTTGAAGTGAATCGTAAATAAAGCTTACCCTCGCATCATTTCCAGGAAGATTCTCCAAAATATCATCATCAAAAATAAATAAAGGAATTACCGGGAAGTCTGATTGAAGGGCATGAAATAATCCTGTATTGTCTTCTAAACGCAAATCACGTCTAAACCAGAAAAAGGTAACTTTTTGTTTTGTCATTTTAATCTTTACTGAAGAAATGTAGGTTTCCTGTGTTTAAATATTATTCGATTTGATTTTCAACTAATATTTTTGAATTGAATAATTCTTCGATTTTATTGTGGCGGTAATCAAAAATGGTTTTTAGTTTGCTTCTTACAACGAGTTTGTTCATGATTCTGCCTAAATATCCTAAGGGCAGGGCATAATGTACGATGTCAGTCATTTTTGTTCCATCTTCTGTAGGTTCAAAAAAATGTTTGTGGTGCCATAAGGCGTAAGGACCAAAACGCTGTTCGTCTATGAAATATCTATTTTCTCTGCAAACTGTTATGATCGTCACCCAGTTGATTTTGATGCCTAAAAGTGGCTTTAAAGTATAGGTAATAATTTGTCCGGGATACATTCGCTTCCCATCAAAATCCTGAATCTCAAAACTCATATTGTCCAGAGTTATCGTCTGGAGATTTTTTGGGCTTGAGAAAAAGTCCCAGCATTCTTCGACGCTGGCGTTTACATGTTGGACGGTTTCAATTTTGTATACTTTCATAAATCAGCTTACATTTTATAATACTTAAACGGAACAAATAACATTCCGAAGCATTCTCCTTCCTCTTTTCCTAAATGTTTATGATGTATTTTATGTGCTTTTCGCAATCCGATGAGGTATTTATTCTTAGTATTTTTAAACCATTTAAAACGCTGATGAATCAAAACATCATGAATTAAAAAATAACATACTCCATAAAGTGTAACACCACAGGCAATGAAAAACAAATAATTGAATCCGCCCTGAACACCCAAATAAAATAGAATAATACTCGGAACGGCAAAAATGACAAAAAATATATCATTACGCTCAAAAGTATTTTCGTATTTAGGCTGGTGATGATCTGCGTGAAAATACCACATCAATCCGTGCATAATGTACTTATGCGTGAGCCAAGTAACACATTCCATGAACAGAAAAACACCTAAAAAGATTAAAAAAGAAATCATTTTGTATTTGTTGAAATATTAAAGTTCAGTTTAAAATGACTAAAAAGATAGCTTAAAAATATAAAAGATTAACTCTATAAATTATCAGACTAATTTTAGTTTGTAAGTTACAAAAGATTGTGCTAAAAGTCCCGCTTTGGTATAATTGGAAACCCTGATTCTTGAATTTCCAATTTCATAATAAGGCGTGTTTTTTAGTTTCTTAAGTAGCTTTTTATAATAAATGTAGGCAGTATAAACGCCAAATTGTGCTTCGATTGGAAGTTTGACAATTCCCTGATAGGCAATTCTAAAGTCTTCTTCGATTTCTTTGATGATGGTTGTTTTAGCATTTTCATCAAAAGATTTTAAATCGACTCCCGGAAAATAGTTTCGGTTTAACACTAAATTATCGTCTTTTAAATCCCTGAGAAAATTCACTTTCTGAAAAGCAGAACCCAATCGCATCGCTTCGTATTTCAGCTGCTCGTATTTTTGATTGTTTCCCTTAACAAAAACCTTTAAACACATTAAACCAACAACATCTGCAGAACCGTAAATATAATCTTCATATTCGCTCTGGGTGTTGTAGGTTGATTTTACCAGGTCCAGTTTCATGCTTTTAAGAAAAGCCTGAACCAAATCGTCGGTTATATTATATTGCTTTACGGTATGTTGGAAAGAGTTTAAAATAGGGTTGAGGCTAATGCCCTTTTCTATGGCTTTATAGTGTTCTTTCTCGAAATCATCGATCAGGCTTTCCTTGTCGTAATCATGAAAAGAATCGACGATTTCATCGGCAAAGCGAACAAATCCATAAATACTATAGATGCCATCTCGTATGCTTGGAGAAAGCATTTTTACTGCAAGCGAAAAAGAAGTACTGTAGGTATGAGTAACCAATTTGCTGCATTTTATAGAAACTGTGTCAAATAGTGATTTCATCTTTTTACGGTCTTTAAGATTTTTGAATTAACTCTGCTACTAATTTTCCTGAAATTAAGGCAGGAGGAACACCGGGGCCAGGAACGGTTAACTGTCCTGTAAAATATAAATTACGAACTTTTTTGCTTTTCAGTTTTGGCCTTAAAAATGCAGTTTGCAAAAGTGTATTGGCCATTCCGTATGCATTTCCTTTGTAAGCATTGTAATCTGCTACAAAATCATTTTTGCAGAAGGATCTTTTAAATATAATACTATTTTTAATTTTTTGCTGCGTAAGTTGCTCAAAACGAGTGATTATTTTTTCGAAATATTCTTCACGAAGTTCTTCTGTATCTTTGATTCCAGGTGCCAGTGGAATTAAAAAGAAGCCGCTTTCCATTCCGTTTGGCGCTGCAGATGCATCTGTTTTAGATGGAAAATTGGCGTAAAATAAAGGTTCGTCAGGCCATTTTGGCTGATCATAAATATCAGCGGCATGCTGATTAAAATCAACATCAAAAAATAATGCGTGATGGGTGATGTTCTCTATTTTTTTATCAAAACCAACAAAAAATAAAAGAGAAGAAGGTGCAAAAACACGGCTTTCCCAATATTTTTCTGAGTAGCTGCGATGTTCTTGATCGAGTAAGGTTTCAGTATGCTGATAATCGGCACCACTTAAAATGATATCAGCCTTTATGGTTTTTCCATTAATTATAATTCCGGTAGCCGTTTTGTTTTCAACTATAATTTTTTCAATTGATGCATTGGTTTCAATTGTAACACCTAATTCTGTCGCCAGTTTTTCGATGCCACGAACAACATCAAACATTCCGGTTTTAGGATGCCAGGTTCCTAAGCCAAAATCGGCATAATTCATAAAATTATAAAAAGAGGGAGTTTTCGTTGGTTTGGCACCTAAAAATAAAACGGGAAATTCCAGAATCTGAATTAAGCGTTCGTTTTTAAATTTCTTCCGAATATCATTGCTTACCGTACCAAAAAACTGATTTAATTTTAAAGCAGTTTGTGGAGTAATTAATTCTAACGGAGAAACGCCCGGACGATAAACCAAATCTTTAATGGCAATATCATAATTGCTTTTGGCCTGATTAATAAAAGCTTCTAATTTTGATCCGCTTCCTTTTTCAATTTCTTCAAAAGTAGATTTGATTGCTGCTAGATTATCATAAATATTGATAAAATCATTTATTCCAAAATAAACACGATAGGCCGGGTTTAGTTTGATGAGCTCGTAATAATCATTAGGTTTTTTATTGAAATCGTTAAAGAACTTTTCAAAAACATCTGGCATCCAATACCAGCTTGGTCCCATATCGAAAGTAAAACCGTCTTTTTTGAATTGTCTTGCTCTTCCGCCAATAGATTCATTTTTTTCATAAATAGTTACCTTGTTACCTTGTTGTGCCAGGTAACAAGAAGCGGCTAACGAAGAGAAGCCTGAACCTAATATTGCGATAGTTTTTGTCATTTGTTTAACAAATATACAAAAACTTTAAACAAAACAATTATATTCTTTCCAGAGTCTCTTCCATCGAGTAGAAAAGTTTTATTCTTTCAGGTAAAACAGTCTGGTCAATGTGTTCTATCATGCTACCCATAAGCCAGATTTCATTGTTCTTTTCCAGTAACTTGTTTCCCATCGATTTTACATATTGATTAATGACGCTTCGATCTGGTTGCACTGTCATGAAAGATACAAATGTGATATTTTCAAAATACTTGGTAAGGTCCTGTAGGTTTTCAATAGGCATACTTTCACCTAGGTAAATAGTCTTGTAGCCCTTTAACAATATTTCGTATTGTATATACAATAGACCTATTTGGTGAACTTCATTTAAAGGTAATGAAAGAACGAAAACACGATCTCTTTGGGTTGGTTTTAAAATTTGAAGACTTTCGGTATAAATTAAGATCTTTTGTTTAATCAAATGGCTTATAAAATGTTCATTTGCCGGACTAATAGTTTCCGACTGCCATAATAATCCCAATTCTTTTAGTAAGGGAAGGAAGTGATCTTTGAAGACTTCGCTAAATGTTTTCTCTGAAATTAACCAGTCAAAAGTGGTAAAGAATAGTTCCTGGTCAAAATTCATCATCGCCATTTTAAAAGATGTAATGGCGTAATTTTGAGAATTTTTCTTTGAAATAATTTCACGCACTAATTGTGGAATTTTTTCCTCAGGATAAGTAGCGATTTTAGATATTTTATAACCGTACTCGTGTAATAAGGTTATGTTAAGCAGTTTTTGTAAGTTATGTACGTTGTAAAGTCTGATATTAGTATCAGTTCTCATGGGTTCGAGAATGTTGTATCTTTTCTCCCAAATACGAATAGTATGTGCTTTTATTCCTGATAAATTTTCAAGGTCTTTTATGCTAAAAACGGTTTTTATATTGTTTATCATTATCACGATTTTGGATAAACAAAAATAGAATAAAATCTGAGATTACATTTAAAACTTGATTAAAATGATAGATTACCAGAAGTTTGTAGTATCAAACTGATTTAATTTGTCCAAATACAAGATTGTTTTCGAGCCATCTTTGCTTCTGTTGTACATGGTTGCGAATTTTGCTCCATAAATAACTTCGCTAAAAGTATAGGAGGTTCGTGCCGCAACAGTATTGCTGTACATATCATCGAAAGTGGTAATGAATACTAGAATTTCACCATGAATTCGCTTATAATCTTCTTCGTTAAAATTATACAAAGGGCTATTTTCGGTTATGGGATGAACTAATGTCCAGCTCAACGAAAGTGCATTAATCCTGTCAAGTTCTAAATCTAAATTGTAGAATTTGTTGGTACGCTCCCCATATTCTTCAATACTCATTCCGAGTGTTACCTTGGCTTTTGCATCGGTAAAATTGGTATTCTTAAAAGGTACAAGACGAATCATTAAACCTTTGCCTTCACCATAGGGAGAAATTAGGGCATTGTGAGAGAATTTTAAAAAAGCAGTTGGTTTGCTAAATCTTCCAAAAAACAAACCGGTAACAATAGCAAAACTTAATAAACCAATCAAAGCCTCAGCGGCAGATAATGCGCTGGTTAAAAAACCACTCGGACTAATATGTCCGTAACCTACTGTTGTGAAGGTTTGCGCACTAAAAAAATAAGCTTGTCCAAACTGTATAAGTACGCTTTGCGCTGGTGCGATTCCGTCAAGATGTTCAATTCCAATTGCATAATAAAGTAATGCGAAAACAAAATTGATAGCAATGTAGAACGTAAATAAAATAAGCAGGAATTTCCAGGTCGGCATGTCGATCATGGTATGGTACCAACTGATTCGGCGGAGGAAATTCATTCCTCTTTTTTCGATATTTGGAGTTCCGTTTTTGTTTACAAATCTGCCACCGTAACTGTTTGCATTAGTTCCGAATCCTGAATTTTTATCTGTTTGTGCGTGGTTGTTTATTTTTTTAAGAAGTGCCATTCAAGCTTGGTTTAAAAGGACAAATGTAAGGATATCTTTAATATGAATATGCTATCGAATTTAAACAGAAAAGCAATCAGTAAAAAATATTTTTTTCTGATTGCTTTTTGATATTGTTAGCTATTTTTTGTTTTATTTACAAAACGTTGCTTTGTTTTTTTTGGCGCTCTGGCTCCCGAGTTCAATTGCTTTCGAGAAGTCTTTACAGCAATTTTTTTTGTCTCCAATTTTATTATAGGCCAAACCTCTTAAGTTGTACGCTACATAATCTTTTGGATTTAACTCAAGTGATGAAGTACAATCTGCAATGGTTTCTTTAAAGTTCATTAATTTGTAATTGACATTAGCTCTTCCTGTATAAGCATCAGTATTCATGTCGTTTAACTCTAGTGTTTTGTTAAAATCGGCAAGAGCTCCTTTTAAATCATTGATGTTGTATTTTGCCACACCTCTGTTTTGATAGGCTTCGACAAATTTAGGATCCATGTTGATTGCTTTTGTGTAATCTGCGATGGCGCCTTTAGTATTGCCGGCTTCGGCTTTTTTCATGGCTTTGTCAAAATAAGCCGTTGAAGATTGTGCCCAGGTCGAGCAGCTAATCATAATAAATGATACAAGTAATAATTTTTTCATAAACCAATTTGGGATTAGTTAGTAGGTTAATTAATTCTGAGACGAATTTATGAAAGTTTTATTTTGTAAGGGAAATTCTTTTGTGAAAAAATGGTAATTAAATTTAAAATATTAATTCCCGAATGTAATCATGGCTTTTTTAAATAAACCTGTTATGAAAATGAGTGCCCTAGCCCTGATGGGAGGGAAAATCCTTTTGTGCTGGTCCCGAGGCTTCGGGAGGCACAAAATATTGGAAGGAACAGCAGGAAATAGCTCCTAAAAAAAACTAAACTTTTAAACAGCCACGAAAACCTCTTGCCGCATAATAAGATTCGGCACCATTATGATAGACGAAGGTTCTGCCATAACGAAAATCAGAAAATAAAGCGCCGCCCAATTTACGAACGTCTGGAGTTGTGGTGATCCAGCTTGATGTTTTGGTGTCAAAATTCCCTAATTCCTGTAATGCTCTGTATTGTTCTTCATTCAGGATTTCGATACCCATTTCCTCTGCCATATCAATAGCACTGTTTTTAGGTTTATGTTCTTTTCGCGAATCCAGCGCTTTACGGTCGTAACAAAGACTTCTGCGTCCTTTTGGGCTTTCGGCAACACAATCAAAAAATAAGTATTCGTTGGTGTTTTTGTCATAACCCACAACATCTGGCTCTCCATCTGTTTTTTCCATTTCAAGAAGTGACCAGAGTTTTGTTGGATTTGCTTCTAGTTTCTCCTGTACTTTATTCCATTCAATGCCTTCATGACGTGTTTTATTCTTTTCAAAACGCGTCTTTAGAATGCTGATAATTTCTTCGTGATGTTCTGGTGATAAGTTGTTTTTGCTCATGTCGATTAAAGTTGTGCTACTATTTCTTTTGCCTTCGTTTTTGTATGGTAAAGATAATTAATCATTTAATCCTTTGCCGTCAAGAATTTGTGGGATAACTTTTTCAACTCTTGACTCTCGCGTTTTAGATTGTTTTGGTTGCGAAAAATGAAGCAGATAAGCTCTTTGACGTCCAGGTGTTAAGGCTTCAAAAGCTTTTTTCAGTGTAGCATTTTCATTTAACTGTTTTTGAAATTCGTCAGAAACCGGAAATTCAGAAGTCTTTTTTAATTCGACTTTTAAACCTGCTTTTTCTATTTCAATCGCTTCGTAGATGTAGGCTTTTAGAATGCTTTTTTGCGCTGTAATTTCTTTAAGATTCGTAAATCGAATTTGTCGCGCTGCCTGAACATTCTCAGATTGCTGAATCAGAATTCCATCCGTATCTTTAAGTAAAGCGCCTTTGAAAAATAAAAAAGCGCAATACTCTTTAAAGTCGTGTATTAAAACGATATTCTTTTTTTGGTGGGTATAACAGGGAGTACCCCATTTTAATTCTTCGGTTAATTGACAATCAAGCGCAATCTTTCTTAATTGTTCCAATTCTTCCTGCCACTTTTTGTCTTTAAAATAAAAATCAACGTTAGAATTCATTTTGATTATTTTTAAGATTTAACTGAAATTGTTTTTCTATCCGCAGGTCTAAAATACCACGAAAGAATAGTTAAAACAAGTAATAAAGTGGGGCCAAAATAAGCAATGGCTCCGTCACCCTTGGCAAAGTGCGATACGATAGCACCAGACATCGCGAAGAAGAAACCAGCATAAGCCCATTCTTTTATTAACGGAAATTTCGGAATTAGTATTGCGATAACGCCTAATAATTTCCAAGCGCCTAATATAACCAGAAAATAAAGTGGATAACCTAAATGTGCCATCATATCTACTTCTTCTTTTATTTGCAATATCTGCACTATTCCTGTTGATGTCATTCCTAATGCCAGCCAAAGTGTGGCAGCCCAGTATAAAATTTTATTTCGCTTTGTCATGATGTGTTATTTTAATTGGCTTACTATTTCCTGAAGTCTGTTGTGTGCCATATTAATGCCTTGTTTAAACGGAAGCTGCATCATTTGATCTCGTAGTGCATTTGATTTGTAAACAATCTGCATAGTCAGTTTGCTGGTATTTTCTGTTAGTGCTTCAAATTCCAGGAACTCCAATTGTACTGCAAAAGGTGAATTCTCCATTTCAAATGTTCTGGTGATTTTTTGGTTAGGAATATACTCGTGAATAGCTCCGTTTATCTGAAGCACTAGATTTCCTTTTGCATCACTGGTTTCAAATTCATAACCGCCATGTTTTTTGTTTTCCAGTTTTAATACTTTTGTTCCCATCCACTGTTCTACAATTGCGGGTTCGATATATGCTTTGAAGAGTAGGGAAACCGGCAAGTCGAAATCTCTTGTAATAACGAGTTCCTGTTTTCCGTCTTCGGCATTTATTTTTGTTTTCAATTCCATATTGGTTTAGTTTTCTGGTTTGTAGTTTTTCATGATATCCTCAAGTTTATTGAATCTGTCGTCCCACATTTGTCTGAAAGGTTCAATGAACTCGGCAACTTCTTTCATTCTTTCCGCATTTATGGTATAATATACTTCCCGGCCGTTTTGTGTTTGCTGCAGTAATTCACACTCGGTTAGAATTTTTAAATGTTTTGAAACGGTTGGTCTTGCTGTGTCAAAATTAGATGCTATCGCTCCGGCTGTCATCGAATGCGAAGTCACCAAAAGTAATATAGCTCTTCTAGTCGGATCGGCTATGGCCTGAAATACATCTCGTCTTAAATTCATTGTGAAGTTATTTGGCTACAAATATATGTGTAGTTATTTGACTACGCAAATATTTAAAGATTTTTTTAAGTAATTCATTGAAAATCTGCTGTTAAAGGTTTTTGTTAAATTGAAAAAAGTGACTTTGGAAAAATGGAACTCTGAAGAATTCTTTTTGCTATGTTTGTTTTACATTTAAATAAAAAAAGAAACTAATCAATAATTCTTTTCGAAATAACAAATCAGTATGAGAGCATTAATAATATTTAGTTTAATAGTGAATTTTGCTAGCGCGCAAACTTATCAGGATATCCATAAAAAAGCAATTCTCGTCGATACTCACAATGATTTTCTTACCAAGGCTATGCAATATGATTTTGCTTTAGATTCAGATTTAAAAGGTAAAACGCATAGTGATTTATCTAGATTTAAAACTGGTGGAGTAGATGTTCAATTCTTTTCGGTTTGGAGTGATGGTAATCAGAAAAATCCTTTTGCTTTTGCGAATCGTCAAATTGATAGTCTGGATGCCGTAATTAAAAGAAATCCTGATAAAATTGTAAAAGTTGCCAATGTAAAAGAAATTCTGACTGTTGTGAAACAAAATAAAATCGCAGCGTTAATTGGAGTAGAGGGTGGGCATCAAATTGAAAATAGTCTTGATAATCTCGATATGCTTTATAAACGAGGAACAAGATATATGACCCTTACCTGGAATAATTCTACCGATTGGGCCACAAGTGCCTATGATGATAATTTGAAGCCTGAGTTTAAAGGAAAGGGTTTGTCTGAGTTTGGTAAAAAAGTAGTGCAGCGTATGAATAAAATAGGAATGCTGGTTGATGTTTCGCATATAAATGAAAAAACATTTTGGGATGCAATCGAAACTACATCAAAACCAGTTATTGCATCGCATAGCTCAGTATATAAGCTTTGTCCGGTTCCGAGAAATTTAAAAGACGATCAAATAATTGCAATTGCTAAAAATAAGGGTGTTATTCAGATTAATTTCAATTCCGGTTTTATTGATCCTACAGAAAAAAAACGAGAGGATGCTTTTATGGAAAAACATAAAGAAGAATTTGATTCCTTGCAAATCGCTACAAAAAATGAAAACATAGCCGAAGAAATGATTCATGCAAAATACAAACAAGAATCAGATAGTTTAAGAGCTCCATTTGCTTTAGTTATAGAGCACATTGAATATGTTATAAAGTTAGTAGGTGTAGATTATGTGGGTATAGGTTCAGATTTTGACGGCATTGCGGTGCCACCCCAACAATTAGATGATGTTACGTCATATCCATTAATTACAAAAGCGTTATTAGAAAAGGGGTATTCGAAAAAGGATATAAATAAAATTCTGGGTGAGAATATTTTAAGAGTGTTGAAAGCTAATGAAGTACGCTAAGATTGATCATGATTAGCATAAAAAAACCTATTTCGTAATGAAATAGGTTTTTTGTTTTTGTGACCACGGTGGGATTTGAACCCACACGCCCTTACGAGCACCACCCCCTCAAGATGGCAAGTCTACCGTTTCTCCACGTGGCCTAAAATGAAAAAAGGTCATTCGCGTGGCGAACAACCTTTTGTGACCCGACTGGGGCTCGAACCCAGGACCCCATCATTAAAAGTGATGTGCTCTACCGACTGAGCTATCGAGTCATTGCTATCAAGGAAAGTATTTTGTTAATCACAAATTTTGTGACC
>Ga0247813_10000214_pt1 | contig 66155 bp, 60 predicted proteins | sample UWRJL169409C1_FD_180719 | JGI IMG/M metagenome (GOLD analysis project Ga0247813, IMG submission 180719) | Plant litter microbial communities from Arlington Agricultural Research Station in Wisconsin, United States - UWRJ-L169-409C-1 | ecosystem: Environmental > Terrestrial > Plant litter >... | reverse complement strand
GGAACTATTGTTTGTGCATGCAGATTTGATTTAGCTAAAAATAAAAAGCTAAATAACATTAAAATCTTAGTAAAACTTAAAGTAATTTTTCGAATCATATAGTGCGTTTTCTTGCTAAATCTATATTCTCAAAAAATAAGATGTCAATAAATGTTTCAGAAAAATCATATCTGTAGTTCTCAATAATATCTTTTGCAAGAAGTGAATAAGAAGCTGCCAGTGATGAATTATCCTCGCATTGTAAAGTAGTCTGATCATTAGAACCAGTTGCAATAGGAAGGCTATCCTTGGGGATGGATAGCCCTGCTATAAACTGATTAGAATTCTCTAATTTGTCGATATTTTTGATATCAGACGTATCGTTGTTTTGGTTATTTGACGCAGTCATACTGCAAACAGTAGCGACAGAAACTGTAGGTGTTTCTATCGAACTTTGTGCATATAGACTTAACGTAATAGGTGAAACCAAAAATATTATATTTAAAAAATATTTTTTTCTAGATTGAGCCATTATGTTTTGATCTTTATTTGGTCCGGTTTAAGACGAATACATAAATTGTGTCTGGGGACTTTATTAATAAAATTTACGCTTTGAAATAAAAATCTAAGTCTATTATCTATTGCCGCTTGAAGCTGTAATTTTTCCTAATTGCAATCTGAAATCTGGTTTTTTAGGATTAGAAATATCAATGAATGTTTCTTTGTTATCACTTTGAGAGTAAACGTTAAAGAACACACTGTTTCCGTACCAGCTCTCTAAATCTTCGTTGTTAGAATTGTATTCTGTAAAGATGTTTCCGTTACATAGGTTGAAATACATTTCCTCAAATTTGATTTTTTTAAGGTTGGCATCATTGATTTCTGTTTTGCTGTCTAATAATACTGCAGGATTAAATCCTGAGATTACACTTCTTTTCATTTCAAGAGAAGCATTTTCAGCCACATAAACAGCCTCTTTTACTAAACCTGCCTGAATATCAGCTTTAATGTTTTCGCTATCATTAAGCATTGTAATATTAGTTGCAACTACCAAAGTTTGTTTTTTAGTAAAATCGGTTTCGCTTTTCTTTTCGTAAGATTTTACCTCCATGCAACGAGATCCGTCCTTAGTACTAGAGAAGTAAGAAGATCTAACTGCCAATGAGTTATAGAAACGACATTGTACACCTTGAGTAAATTTAAAATCGTCGTTGATTGATTTATAAGAAACAAATTTTGTAGCATTTATATCTCCGCCCATGATACCAAATGAATCTCCGCCAGCGTAGCTCACCATGATGTTTTCAAGAACCGTTTTGCTACCAACACCAGCTAATGTTAAACCATTAAAAGTATCAACACCTTTTACTTTTTTACCTGCAAATTCAATTCTCACAAATCTTAAGATTCCAGAGTTTGATGCTGCATTATCTCCACCGTAAGTAGTAAGAGTAGGATCAAGATCCATGTTGTAAGAACCTACGTTTCCAAATTTATTAATTGGAGCATCTCCAAGAATAACAACTCCACCCCAGTCACCAGCTTTTTTCTGGCTGCGGTTTGAAGTAAATACAATAGGATCTGTTTCTAAACCATCTGCAACAAGTTGTGCACCTTTTGTAACTACCAATGTTCCTTTTGTTTCGAAATCACCAATAATCAAAGTTCCTGGTTCAATCGTTAAAACAGCATTATTAGTTACATAAACATTGCCTTGCAAAACATAAATATTCCTCTTCAGCAATTTTGTATTAACAGAAATGTTTCCTGCTAAAATTTGATTTGCTTCTCCATATTCTACTTTGTGAGGCTTAAATTCGGTCCAGTTGTTCAACCAATTGTTGTAGCCCATAATTCCTTTTTCTTGTTGAGCACTCATACTAGTAACTGTCAAAAGAACGCAGATCATTTGAGTAATTTTTTTCATGATAAGGGGGTATTACGGTTAATAATAAATTTGGGTATGCGGTATGCGTATGCTTAAATGATAAAAACTCATCTCGAGTTTTCTGATAGTAGTCAGAACACATCGAGAACGAGTTGTTTTTTATTTCTTTTTTCAAAATGGCGCAAAAAATTTAACTCATCTACGCAAAAACTTCAAAAAAGGTTTTAAAAAATAATATCTAATATTACATTTCGTTCAATTCGTTGAACTCATGTAAAGATTTCAATGTGCTTTCGTAAAATAAAATTGCTGCAATAAGGTTTCCTTTATCAGAATATGGCATCATTTTTCTTTGAAATTCTACTGTTGTATCTAAAAAAGAAGTTGTACCAACAGCCTGAGCATCTAAAACTTTTTTGTGTTCGTTGTCGTCTGGAATACCAAGATCGGCCATAGTAACACCAGGTTTTGTAACCAAAGCAATGTAAGGAAGAGTTTTTACCAGAACTTTGATACGCTCAATGTATAATTCTAAAAGTTCTCCTTTTTGCATACCACTCAATTCTTTTTGATCATGGTATTTACGAATAAGAGCTGTTGTGCTAATGATACTTCTTGGTGCATTTTTAGCCTGTGCCGAAACAGCCGCAGTAGTTAAAATAAAAAGTGCACTTAGTAGAGTAATTTTCCCTTTCATAGATTCTTATTATAATTGGTTGTTGATGAAAACAAAAATATATAAATTAACTTAAATTGCAACTTTATTGATTTCTTTTTTCAAAAAAAAAGCTTAAAAAAAGCTTAAAAATTAGTCTTATGTCGAGAAAATGTGCGTTTTAACGAGGTTTTTGTTAAAATTGTTAAAATTCAAACCGTAAGATATTCGCTATAAAAAAGGGCTATATTCACACATTAAATAATAAAAAAAACCTTACGTTTATCGATTTTTACAAAAAAATATTAACAAAAAAATCTTGATATTCACTCGTATGAAGTAATTTATTAACAACTTTTGGTTGATACATCTCAAAAAAAACATCAAAATAGAAACACAATCTGATAAATGATATCTGGTTTATAATCTTTTGATCTAAAATTTTTGACTACATCATTTTCTTCTATCTTTGCTTCATGCAATTTTCTCAAATTTTAGGTCAAGATTACATCAAAAGTCACTTGATAAAAAGTGCAGCTTCCGGACGAATTCCGCATGCACAATTATTCATTGGGCCAGAAGGTAGCGGCACACTATCAACGGCCATCGCTTATGCGCAATATATTTTATGCAGTAATACCGGAAACGAAAATTCAAACGGAAATGATTCCTGTAATTTGAAGTTTCAAAACATTTCGCATCCCGATTTGCATTTTATTTATCCAACGGTCACTACCGAAGACGTCAAAACAAAACCAAAAAGTTTAGACTTCATTCAGGATTGGCGCACGTTTATTCAGGAAATGCCTTACGGAGGTTTATTTGACTGGTATAAAATCCTGGGCGTTCAGAACAAGCAAGGAGAAATACGTGTCGAAGATGCAACAGAAGTTTTAAAGTCACTTTCGTTAAAATCTTACGAAGGCGGTTATAAAATCATGATCATCTGGATGGCCGATAAAATGAATATCGCTGCCTCTAATAAACTTTTGAAACTATTAGAAGAGCCTTCGGATAAAACCATTTTCATTTTGATTTCTGAAAATGAAGAAGATATTATCCAAACCATACGTTCTCGTTGTCAGGTCATTCACTTTAACGGATTACCCGAGAAAGTTATTGCCGAAGCTTTGATTTCAAAAGAAAATGTAGACGAAAAAACAGCATTTAAAATTGCACATCAGGCTCAGGGAAATTTCAGCAAAGCCCTGCATCTTTTAAAAGAAGATGACTCAGAATATCCTTTTGAGCAATGGTTCGTCAATTGGGTTCGCGCCGCTTTCAGGGCAAAAGGCAATGCAGCTGCTATTCAGGATTTAATATCCTGGAGTGAAGAAATTGCAGCTCTTGGACGTGAAAGCCAAAAAAAATTCATTCAGTTTTGTATCGAAATGTTTCGTCAGGCATTATTGCTTAATTATCAGGCTCCAACTTTAGTTTATATTGAACCAAAAGTTGAAAAATTTAAATTAGAAAATTTTGCTCCTTTCGTAAACGGAAATAACATCCATGAAATTTTCAAAGAACTTTCAGATGCGATGTATCACATTGAAAGAAACGGAAATGCAAAAATAATCCTAACCGATTTGTCTATAAAACTGACTCGTTTAATTCATAAAAAATAGTTTTCAAATGAATAATGTTGCCTCTATTTTATTATTAGCCTTTTTAGCCTTAACCTTCTTACAATCAGGATATGAAAAAATATTTTATTGGAAAGATAATGTCGATTGGCTCAAAGGACATTTTGCCAAAACACCATTAAAAAACCAGGTGCCTCTTGCGCTTTTGCATCTTTTAATTCTGGAATTAATTTCAGGAATTTTGTGTGTCGTTGGAGCTATCCAATTGCTAACGAATAGTGGCCGCGAATTTGGTTTTTACGGCGCAATATTTTCTTGTATTTCTTTATTAATGATGCTTTTTGGGCAACGTTTAGCGAAAGATTATGATGGCGCAAGAACCATTGTAATTTATTTTATACCAGCTGTTATGGCTGTTTATTGGTTGAATTAAATCGGCCGAAATTATTTAAAAAATAAGCCACAGATTTCGCAGATTCACACAGATTTTTAAATCTTTTTAATCTGTGCAATCTGTGGCAAAAAAAATAAATTTTACATTAAAAAAATGAATCCAAAACACCCTTCAGAATCCTTAACGATATTAACCGATTTAGTTTTACCGAGCGAAACTAATCCTTTGAATAACCTTTTTGGAGGTGAATTATTAGCAAGAATGGATCGCGCAGCAAGTATTGCAGCCCGAAGACATTCACGCCGAATTGTAGTAACAGCATCTGTAAATCACGTTGCTTTTAACAGAGCCATTCCCCTTGGAGCCGTAGTAACAATCGAAGCAAAGGTTTCCAGATCTTTTAAAAGTTCGATGGAAGTGTTCATCGACGTGTGGGTAGAAGATCGTGAATCGGGAAGCAGAACCAAAGCCAACGAAGCCATTTATACTTTTGTTGCAGTGGATGATAGCGGAAGACCAGTTGAAGTACCGCCGATTTTACCGGAAACCGAACTCGAAATACAACGTTTTGATGCTGCTTTACGTCGTAAACAATTAAGTTTACTATTAGCCGGAAAAATAAAACCTTCTGAAGCGACAGAATTAAAGGCTTTATTTTTATAGTGAAATTTGTGACAATTTGGAACAATTGGAGAGAATCAAACTTCAAAAAAAAGAACTAATTTTACAAAATACAAGCCTGATACAAATCTAAATCAGTAAGTTATCATTTCTGGTTTGTTTTTGAGAATGAATTATAAAAATTTACATGAAAGAAAAAGAAAAAAAAGAGATGAGTTCAGAGAAAGAAGCCAAATTAAAAGCGCTACAACTTACGCTTGACAAACTAGATAAAACGTACGGAAAAGGAACCGTAATGAAAATGGGCGATAAAGCCATTGTAGAAGTTGAAACTATTTCTTCAGGTTCTCTTGGTGTTGATTTAGCGCTTGGAGTAAACGGTTATCCTAGAGGAAGAATTATAGAAATTTACGGTCCGGAATCTTCTGGAAAGACTACTTTAACATTACACGCCATTGCCGAAGCTCAAAAAGCGGGAGGAATTGCTGCTTTTATAGATGCTGAACATGCTTTTGATAGAAACTATGCTGAAAAATTAGGCGTTGATATCGAAAACCTGATCATTTCTCAACCAGACAACGGAGAGCAGGCATTAGAAATTGCTGAGAACTTAATTCGTTCAGGAGCAATTGATATTGTGGTAATTGACTCTGTTGCTGCTTTGACTCCAAAAAGTGAGATTGAAGGTGAAATGGGAGATTCTAAAATGGGTCTTCACGCACGTTTAATGTCTCAGGCTTTGAGAAAATTAACAGGAACTATTAGCAAAACAAACTGTACGGTTTTCTTCATCAACCAGTTGAGAGAGAAAATTGGAGTTATGTTTGGAAATCCTGAAACAACAACGGGTGGTAACGCCTTAAAATTCTACGCTTCTGTTCGTTTAGATATTCGTCGTTCATCTCAAATTAAAGATGGTGAGAATGTTATTGGAAACAGAACTAAAGTAAAAATCGTAAAAAACAAAGTGGCTCCGCCTTTTAAAACTGCCGAATTCGACATCATGTACGGAGAAGGAGTTTCTAAAACAGGAGAAATTCTTGACTTAGCAGTTGAATTTGAGATCGTTAAAAAAGCAGGATCATGGTTTAGCTACGGAGATACAAAATTAGGACAAGGTCGTGATGCTGTAAAATCTTTAATCAAAGATAATCCGGAATTAGCCGATGAACTAGAAGTAAAAATTAAAGCTCACATTAAGGAATTAGCAAGCGCTTAATTCTTAATTAGTAGCATTTTATATACTAACCCGACAGTTTTAAAAACTGTCGGGTTTTTTATTTTCAAAAAAAGAATAAAACGACGCAACCATTTTAAAATATGGCCATCTAATAAAAAGACAAAGCTTTGATTGGTATTAGGCCATAATACGCAATTCGAACTTTTTTCAGAATAAATTTGGTTGTTTGTTCTATAAAAATCCGTTAGTTGCAATACTAGCGGGTTTTTTATTCCTGTAATTTTTAAAAGTTTTCGTTTTTCACGCAACCTTTTTTGTTTTCTACTCTCTATACTATTATGACGTTAACTTGAGTTTAAACCAAACTCTTTATTATCAATCCTTAATATTTTTAACCATGAAAGAGAAAATAGAAGTGTTGTACAGTAAAAACCGTAGAAAAACCAAATTGAAATTTAAAAAAGTATTGCGTTTTATTTCAGAGAAAATAATTCATCGATAGTCTTTTTTGATATAAAATGGGGATTTTAATTCAAAAGAAAAGCCGGCAACTTTTATGAGTTGTCGGCTTTCTATTTTCTTTATTTTATTTTCTTTCTTCTGTCTTTTTCTTAAACTGAAGCAATCCTTTATAAATCAATTGTCTTACTTCATCGCGAAGTGTTTTTCGGCTTTCACTTGTCAATCCTTTTGTTTCTACGAAAGGTAAAATCTTAACCCGCATTTTGCCAGGACTTCCACTCAAAAAAGTATACGAGAATCGTTCTTTGTTATCAGCAAAAACAATAGGAACAATTGGTATTTGATGTTCTATTGCCAATCGAAAAGCACCGTCTTTAAATTCATCCAATAAAATACTTTCGTCATCAGGAACTCCGCCTTCAGGAAAAATACAAATACTAAGTCCCTGATTAAGCCTGTCCTGAGCTCTTTTAAAAACGTCATTTTTACTTCTTGACGAATTTCTATCGACCAAAATACAGGTCCTTTTATAGAAAAATCCAAACAACGGAATCTTCGAAAGTTCTTTTTTTCCAACAAATACAAAAGGATTTCGAACTACAGCCAACATCAGCATAATATCTGTCATCGAAGTATGATTGGCCACAATCATATAGCTGGTATTTTTAATAAGTTTCTGCTCGCGCTTGACCGTATAATAAAAACCCATCCCGAAAAGGATAAATTTAGCCCAAATGCGGGCCATTTTAAAGAAATAGGGGTATCCGCTTTCTGATATAATAGAAATAAGCAAAAACGGCAGCATAATCAATATCGGAATGGCCATTAAAACATAAAACCAAATGCGCCACAAAACCCAAAAAACAATTTTAATTCCTTTCATAGTTTCAAATGTAATAAAACAGAAATGAATTTTGCAAAAAAGAATTTCTAGCTTAAATAATAGGTACCTTTTTTTTACCACAAAGACCACAAAGTTTTTTCGCAAAGAAAAGAAGAATAACAAAACTTATAATTGCAAGCAATAAGCTCGCAAAGCTGTAAGCAGGAATCTTCAATTTGTAAAAATTTGAAATTTTACAAAATAACTTTGCGGTCAAACTCAATAAAAATAAGAAAATAATTATTAAATTTATTGTTTTTTTATATATGACTGAAAACGAAATATCAAATATAATAATCGGATTAGCAATTGAAATTCATAAAGTTCTTGGACCTGGACTATTAGAAAATGCTTATCAGGAATGTTTATTTTATAAAATTAAACAACGAGGTCTTGTTGTTGAAAAAGAAAAAGCAATGCCATTAATTTTTGAAGAAGTTAGATTAGATTGTGGTTATCGTATTGACCTGCTAGTAGAAAACAAATTAATAATCGAAATCAAAAGTGTAGAATCGCTTACCGTAAATCACTTAGCACAAACTCTAACGTATCTAAAACTTGGAAATTACAAATTAGGTTTACTCATCAACTTTAACGAAACTCTACTAAAAAATGGAATCAGAAGAGTTGTCAACAATTTATAAATCCAGCTTTGTGAACTTCAAAAACCTTTCTTTAAAAACTTAGCAAACTTTGCGAAAAAACTTTGTGACCTTTGCGGTAAAAATAAGACACTTCTAAAAAAAATGCACCCAATCTTTTCTCTAAAAATCACTTTCAAAACTCTACCACTCATACTTTGCGAATTTTGTCTAAAATCATTGCATGCTTTGCGGTTAAAAAAAACATCACGACATTTGCAGTTAAAGAATAAAAAACTAGAATGGCAAAAATACTTACCGGTGTTCAGAGTACTGGAACGCCACACTTAGGCAATTTATTGGGAGCAATTATTCCGGCGGTACAATTATCAAATGATCCGGAAAACGAATCTTTTTTGTTTATCGCTGATTTACATTCGATTACACAAATTAAAGAGGGTAAAACTTTAAGAGAAAACACTTATAGTACTGCAGCTGCCTGGCTTGCCTGCGGACTAAATCCTGATAAAGTTACTTTTTACAGACAATCTGATGTGGTTCAAACTACTGAATTAACCTGGTATTTAAGTTGTTTTTTTCCGTTTCAACGTTTGACTTTAGCACATTCGTTCAAAGATAAAGCGGATCGTCTAGACGACATTAATGCGGGACTTTTTACTTACCCAATGTTAATGGCTGCTGATATTTTACTTTATGATGCTGAATTTGTCCCGGTTGGAAAAGACCAATTGCAGCATTTGGAAATTACTCGTGATGTAGCTTCACGTTTTAATCACCAAATGGGCGAAACTTTTGTAATTCCGGAAGCTAAAATTCAGGAAGACAGCATGTTGATTCCCGGAACGAATGGCGGAAAAATGAGTAAGTCTGCGAATAATATTATCAACATTTTCCTTGACGATAAAACATTACGCAAGCAGGTGATGAGCATCGAAACAGATAGCACACCGCTTGAAGATCCTAAGAATCCGGATACTTGTAATGCATTTGCAATTTATTCATTATTAGCAAATGAAGCTCAGATTGCAGAAATGAGAGCCAATTATTTGGGTGGAAATTATGGTTACGGTCACGCTAAACAAGCTTTGTTTGAATTGATTACAGAAAAATTCAAAACCGAAAGAGAAAAATACAATTACTATATCAACAACCTTGACGAAGTGGATGCTTTATTGAAAAAAGGCGCAGGAAAAGCTTCTGTTATTGCAGATGGTGTTTTGGCAAAAGTTCGTGAAGTACTTGGCTTTGGTAAATAAAATATTCGAACCCGATAGATTTAAAACTGTCGGGTTTTTTATTTTAAAAAACTCTTTCCTAACTTATTATAAATTAAAATCATCGAAATTAATTAAATAGAATATTGAGAAAACTATTTACAAAATACATGTTTCTTCTCCTAATATTGCTCTTTGCATTGGGGTTTTTGTTAGCTTATTTATTTTCAGATGAACAGTTTTACACTATAAACAAAACCGTTGGCTGGGCCTATAACTTTTCGAAAGAGATCATATTAACTGCGTTTATAACATGCTCTCAAATCTGCTTCATTATTGGATATTTTATACTTTATCTCCTAAAACGAAAGACCAATTATTATATTTCTATAGCTCACTTTGAAATTATTTTATTGACCCTCTACTCCATAACTTTTCAAAATTTTACAGTTACCGTTGTTTTATGTTTGCTTTCTGTAGTACTTTTTTTTGTAAATATTTTAAAGTCACATCACTAGAAAATAAGGTTATTTCTAATCTTAAATTGCTTCAAAAAGTTTGCCTGGCAAAGGCCGAATTACTCCTTTAAGTTCCATATTCAATAAAAGTCCCGAAATTTTATAGATAGGAAAATCACATTGTAAAGCAATCATATCCAGTAATTCTTTCCCGTTTTTCAGCAAAAAATCATACACTTTTTGTTCATCAGCTTCGAGTTCAACAAACAATTGTTTCTGGATTGTTTTTCCTTTATTTTCGATATTCCAATTCAAAATATAAATCAAATCTGCTGCACTCGTTAAAACGTTTGCTTTTTGAGTTTTAATAAGATCATTGCAACCCTGACTGTATTTGTCTGTAACGCGTCCCGGAACAGCAAAAACATCACGATTGTAGTCGTTGGCAAGGTTTGCAGTGATAAGTGAACCTCCTCTATCTGCAGATTCTATGACAATTGTAGCTTCGGTCATGCCAGCAACAATACGATTTCTGCGTACAAAATTCTCCTTATCAGGATTTGAAGTACTCCAGAATTCAGTAATAAATCCGCCGTTTTGCTCCATTGCAGCCACATATTTCTTGTGCGTTTTGGGATAAATCTGGTTTAGACCGTGTGCCAAAACGCCAATGGTTTGCAGGTTGCAATCTATTGCTAACTGGTGCGCCACGATATCTACTCCATAAGCAAAACCACTTACAATTATAGGATCAAGCGGTGCCAAATCATCGATCAATTTCTTGCAAAACTCAATTCCGTAAGACGTTATCTGGCGTGTTCCCACAATACTTATTATTTTCTTGTTTTTTAAATTTATATTTCCTGAAGAAAAAATTAAAACCGGAGAATCAAAGCAATGTTTCAAACGTTCGGGATAACTTTCGTCCTGAAAAAAGGAAGTATTAATGTCGTTTGCATGAATAAATTCAAGTTCGCGACTGGCTTTTTCAAAAACAGATTTATCATTTAAATTATGCAATAAAGCAGATCCAACTCCATCAATAGCAGCAATTTGATTCACTTTTGTTTTAAAAACTGCCTCAGCATTTCCGCAATTAGCGAGTAATTTTTTAGCCATAATATCTCCGACTCCTTCAACTTTTAATAAGGCTAATAAATAAAATAAATCTTGATCTGACATGAATTGAATAAGGTTAAATGGCGGCAAAAAATTGGTTTATCAAACAACTCTTAAATTGATTTTAAAAATGCCAAAGATATAAATTAGAAGTAAATTCTTTCAAAAAATAAAAAAATATACCCATTGTGGTACTTTCATAAAAAGAAAAAATAAATACAACTAACTGAAGATTAATTGTCTATAAAATTATACGAATTGTTAATAAAAATTGTGAATAAAATTTTGATAACTATATTCGTTGCATAACTTTGTTACTATGAAAATCGAAAACTATATAGCACAGTTATTGTATCGTTATCAGTGTGTAACGGTTCCAGGGTTTGGAGCATTTTTAACCGAAATTCACTCGGCACAGCTGAATGAAAGCACAAATTCGTTTTTTCCACCTAAAAAATCGATCTCATTTAATAGCCATTTAAAAAACAATGATGGTCTATTGGCAAATCATATCGCTCATGCTGAAAAAACATCTTATGGTTTTGCAGTGAGTGCTATTGCTTTTGAAGTAGTAAGCTGGAAAAAAACTTTAGAAGAAAATGGTGTTATCAGCCTTAAAAACATAGGTGAAATTCGACTTAATACAGAGAAAAATATAATTTTTACACCAAACGACCAAACCAATTATTTGGCAAGTTCATTTGGATTGAGTCCTTTTATTTCTCCAATCGTAAAAAAGGAAAACTTCGAGAAAAAAATCAAAGAAATCGAAGAAAGAGAACCAGTTGCTTTATATGAAAATGAAGACGAAAGATCGTCAAATTCTTTCTTAAAATATGCGGCAATTCTTGTATTAGGGTTGGGAATTACCGGAAGTATTGGATATCCTTTGTACCAAAATCAAATCGCAACAAAAACGCTTATTGTAGAAAGTGCCGTACAGAAAAAAGTAGAAAACAAGATACAGGAAGCTACATTTTTTATACAAAGCCCAATGCCGGCTGTAACCCTTTCTGTTGATTCTGCAAAAGTAGAAGTTGCTGCAGAAAAAGCGATGTCATACCACATTATGGCAGGTGCGTACAGAAGCGAACAAAATGCACGAAAAGCATACAATCAATTGATAAAAGACGGTTTTAAAGCCAGAATGTTAGGCGAAAACAAACATGGTTTATTTCCTGTTTTATATGGAAGTTATGCTACAATGTCTGAAGCCGAAAAAGCACAGAAAGAGATACAAAAAGGTGAAAATCCAGATGCCTGGATCCTTGTTGAAACACTATAATAAAGAAATCCTATCCGCCACGGCAGATGGGATTTTTTTTTTGCCCTTTTTAATCTTTAAATCTGAAAACCACTATTCGCCGTATTGAATAGGTTACTTTGTTCAACGTGAAACAATTTTAGCATCCTGAGAAAGAATTACTTTAGTTTTTTGATAAATTCGTAGTCTCGCCGGAGGCGAATTTTTTTCGCCCAAAACTATAATCGAGCATTCATAAAGTAAATTGTCTTTTTTGAATTCGTACTGATGATTTCCGCCTATTCCTTCAACAACCAATTTACCTCCATTAATCACCAAATCAGGCTTCTGAGTCATTTCTTTTTTATTTGACCACGAAGCATATCGATAATTATTATTTCCTAAATTATCAATCCTGATTTTAAATTCAGATGTTTCCAGAATGCAAATAGGCGTCTGAAAGAAAGCGATACTGGGATCAAGCATCTTTTTTTGTGCAGCAATCAGTTTATTTCGATTTTCTGTTTCTGTTTTCGATTGATAATTTACTGCCGTTAAACGTCCGTCGATATCCAGCCAAATACTGCCGTGATTTAACATAATGCCTCGTAAGCCCATATCATTCCAGCCTTTTGTTGGAGTCGATTTTATAATTTCATTTTTTAATGTTGTATCAAAAATTTCAGAATATCGTTTCAAAAAATCAGTTTTATTATCAATATCAGCTATTGGATATTCCCGCTTTAGCGGATAAACAACCCAGTCACTAATAGCCTCTTTGTTGTCGCTTTTGACATTATCAATGAACTTTTTTACAAATTTCTGATATTCAATATTCGACTCCTGCCCCATAACAAAACAGCTGCAAAAAATCAGCATCACTAAAAATAGATTTCTTCTTATCATCCTAAAATATTTTTAATTAATTATTAATCTGCCAATTAGAATCAAATATAAATAATATAAGCTCGCTTTGAACAAATTCAAAAATGCCTGCAAAACAAAAATCCTATTCGCCGCAACGAATAGGATTCTTGTTTAACGTGGAACAATTTTAGCGTCCTGATTGAGAATTTCTTTCCCGTTTTGATAAATGGTTAAAGTAGCTGGCGCTGAATCTTTTGTACCCAAAACCGTAATATAACACTGGTAAAGAAAATTTCCTTTTTTGAAATCGTAGTGATTATTTCCTCCTGTTCCGTCCCGAAACCATTTTCCGTTGGTAATGATTAAATCCGGTTTTTCATTCATTGATTGCTTTATCGACCACGAAGCATATCTGTAATTATCATTTCCTAAATCATCAATTCTGACTCTGAATTTAGATGTTTCTAAAATGACTTCCGGCGCTTTAAACTTTGCAATCGATGGGTGAAGTTTGTTTTTTTCAGAAGCTATCAACTTGTTTTTGAGATCACTCTCTGATTTTGACTGATAACTAATAGAAAAAACTTTTCCATCCGTATCCATCCACAAAGTCCCCTGATTAAGCATTATGCCTCGCCAACCCACTTCTGACCAATCTTTTTCAGGATCTGATTTAGAAATTTCAGCTTTCAGTTTAGCATCAAAAATTTCCGCATATCGTTTTACAAATTCTGCTTTATTCTTGATAGACGGAATTGGGTTTTCTCTTTTTAAAGGATACTTAATAGCTCCTGCTACAGCCTCTTTTCTGTCATTTTTTACGTTATCGATAAAACTCTTAACGAACTTTTGATATTCCGGTTTCAAGTCCTGCCCAATGGCATTTTGAATGGTAACGCTTATGAATAAGATATATAATAGTTTTTTCATGTTTTCTATTTTACATAATGTTTATACAATTTGTTCCAAATTCCATACCCTAAGTTACAAAATCTAAACTCTAAAATCTAAAATCAATTAATACTGGCTTTGAACATTTTAAGTTCATCCCACGTAAATTCATCACCGTGTTTTTCCTTCAATGGACTCAAAGATTCTTCCTGATAAAATTCAAAAGCTTCGCGTAAAGCCAGAATTTTATCATAAGGCAGAACATCGGAGATCTCCACTTTTTTGGCCTGAATTAGTTTAACCAAATGCATTTCGATAGTTTGTACAGTTAATTTTCGAATTCTTGCGATATCTTCTATCGAATTTTTCTCCAACCATAAATCGTGCGTTTCTTCAATAGTGGTTTTCTTGTCGGCCTTTGGTACGCTTTTATCCAGCTTACGTGCTGTATAACGCACGACAGGTTCTTCAGATTTAAAAATATCAGTGTTCGACATATTAAATTCCTCGCGAATCTTTGCAACCTTGTCTAATTTATAGTTTTTAATCGCTGTAGAGGACAATTTCTCTTTACAGATGGTTTCGCCTGCCACGACAATTTCTATTAGCAATTTAGCCTTCATTAAGCGCAAAACGGCTTTGGTTTGCAAATCATCCAAAAAAGCCAGTTCTTCATAGAATTCCTTTACTTTTTTAAACTTCTGGATTTCGGCCATTTTATTCAAAAGATCTGTCACCAGCTTGTCCATTGGTTTAAAAAAATAATCATAGGCCGCCACTACCCTTTCCTGGACAAAAATTAAATCGACGGTTTCTTTATTGAAAATTTTATTAAGCTGATGCACAAATTTCTGCGAAGGATCAATCAGCGAATCTATGGTTTCTAAACGTTTGTGTGCCCAAACAGAATGTTTTGATTTTTCTGATGCAACCGCATTTTCGTTATAACTAAAACGGTGATTGCGCCATTCCTGAGCCAAATCTGCCCAATTGAAACTGTTAATCAAATAGTTATGAATAAAATTCTTTGTTTCAAAATGTAATGAATTTTTTAAGACTTCTTCGGTCGCTTTGTTCAAAGCATAATCCATTACATCCTGATCATTTGAAATACCATTCATTTGTAGCGGAGAAAGCAAAATAAGCCCATTTAAGGACGTTAAACGCGATAATGCAACGTATGCCTGTCCGGGCAAAAAAACTTGCGATACATCGAGCGCGGCTTTCTCAAAAGTTAAGCCCTGGCTTTTGTGCACTGTGATGGCCCACGCCAATTTAAGCGGATAATGTGCAAAAGTGCCTAGAACTTCTTCTTCAACTTCTTTGGTAAGATCATTTACTTTGTATCGAATATTTTTCCATTCGTACTTCTCCACTTCAATGGTTTTGTTCTCTTCTGGAAAATGTATAAAGATCTCTTCAGGCGAAAGCGATTTTACAATGCCCATTTTTCCGTTGAAGTAACGTTTTTCAAAAGACAAATCGTTCTTGACAAACATAACCTGAGCGCCCACTTTTAGCTTTAAATTTTCTTCAACCGGAAAAATTTTCTCCGGAAAATCTCCCACAATAAACGGCTGGTAAGCGAATTCATTTCCTGCTAAATCGCCAATTGCCTGCTCGTTAATCGAATCGGCTTTAGCATTATGCGTTGTCAGCGTGATATATCCCGGATTGTTTTTTAAGTCAAAATCCGGCTTAACATATTCGTTTAAAATCTGAATATCCTGAGGCGTGATCTGATTGTTTCGAAGATTGTTTAAAACTGAGATAAAAGTATCATCAGACTGACGATAAATCTTTGATAATTCGATATATAGCGGCGGAAACTGCTGAATTACATGCGAATGGAAAAAGAATTTTCCTTTGTAATAATTGCGTAAAGTTCTCCACTCTTCATCCCTGATTACGGGCGGAAGCTGCAATAAATCGCCAATAAAAAGCACCTGAACTCCACCAAAAGGACGCGAAATTTTACGCACGGTCTGCATCATAAAATCGATAGCATCCAGTAAATCAGCGCGAAGCATACTGACTTCATCAATAATCAAGAGTTCCATGTTTTTGATCACATTACGCTTAACATTGTTCATTTTGAAGTGTCGGCGCAAGGTTTCTTTATTCTCAAATTTGACCGTTTCAGTAAACTGAGAAGTCTCTTCGTACGACGGAATAAAGGCCGAAAATGGCAACTGAAACATAGAATGAATCGTAACTCCACCCGCATTTAGCGCCGCAATTCCCGTTGGTGCGACCACTACAGTATTTTTGTGCGTTGTTGCAATGATTTCGCGTAAAAGCGTAGTTTTTCCGGTTCCTGCTTTACCAGTCAGGAAGATCGATTTTTGTGTTTGATTGATGAACTGTAAGGTGTAAGCAGCTGCTTCTGTAACGTTTTGCATTGGGCGTATATTGAAAAACTAAAAGTATCGCATTTTTATAAAAGAAAAAACCTAAATCTTGACAGATTTAGGTTTTTAATTTAGTTAGTTAGTTTGGTATTATTTTTTAGCAGCTTCTCCTTCTTTTACTGCCGGTTTTTCTTCTGATTTTGGGCTTGATTTGTACTTGTCATTCAGAGCTTTAATGATATCTTTTGTAATATCATATTTCTCTTCTGCGTATAAAATCGAAGCAGCATCACCAGTACCGTAGATATAAGAATAACCGTTTTTCTTACCGTAATCTTTGATGAATTTTTTAACTCCACTTACTAGAGAATCCATTTCAACACCACTTTCTTGTTGTAATTGCTGAGACAAAGCTTGTTGAGCATAACCCAATTGTTGTTCTCTTTTTTGCAACTCAGCTCCTCTTTGTTGAGCCCAAGCCTGACCGTTCGCCTGTGCCTGACTTTGAAAATTAGCAGCGTCTTGTTTAAAACGTGTAATCTCGGCTTGTAGTTGTCTTCCCTTTTCTTCAGCTTGCCCTTTGTATTTTGCTTCAAGGTCTTTTGCTTCAGTATACTCTTTCATTAAAATCGAAGTATCTACGTAAGCTGTTTTTACTTCCTTTACTTCTGCAGTTTTAGTACATGAAACGGCGAAAATTGAAAGTGCGATAATTACTAATGCTTTTTTCATTTTTTGAATTTCTAATTTTTTAATGTATTGAAGACAAAAATATAAAAAAATAAATAGCATCAACATAAAGTTTAAAAAATGCTAGAATTTTATGATATTGTTTTTATTTATGGAAAGAAAAATGTCAATAATTCTACCCTATCAAAAGTGGCTTTCATAGCTTTTATTAGAAAGATTATCTCAAAAAAGACATAATTACTCCTCACTTACACTAAGAAAACGCCAGAAATGCGCTTAAATTGCGTTTTACTTGTTTTTTAAGACATAAATGTGCGACGAATACTCTTTTGTACTCCCTGCTTTTAAATTTGATTTTAAACCAATAAAAAAAGCACTGATGTAATTCATTTTTCCGGTTTTGTATTTTTCGGATAATAAACTCACATAAAAAGAGTCAAATTTCATAGGAAGTACTTTTTCTAATTTCATGTCGACTTTTTCAAAAAGTGACTGAATGGCTTTTTTGGAGAAATGCCAAAAGTGAATGGGCACATCATAAGCTGCCCAAAAAGTTTTGTAATGTTGCGCGTCGTAAGATTTAAAATTTGGAACCGCAACAATTAATGTTCCAGTTGGTTTTAATAAACGCTTCAATTCCTGGATTTGTAATTCTAAATTAGGAACGTGTTCCAAAACGTGCCACATTGTAATCACGTCAAAAGAATTATTTTGAAGATCGCTAATTTCGTTCACAAAAGAAATCCCTTTTTGTATCGCAATATTTTTTGCTCTTTCGCTTGGTTCTACTCCAACAGTTTCCCAACCATTATTTTTTGCCGTCAATAAAAAATCTCCGGTTCCTGCACCAATATCCAAAATTCTTCCTTTTTGAGATTGTTCGCCGTTGATCAAATTCAGTTTATTTTTTAAAGCAATATTTTTCACAAAGTGATATGCTTTTTCAAATAACGAACGCTTGTTATCGGTGTGCGAAATATAATCTTCGCTTTCGTAATATTTTCCAAGATTTTCTAAATCAGGTTGCGGAAATGTAATTAGCATATCTAAAGTTTCATCGTGATACAATTCGAAAATTTCTTTAGATACAGAATGGTCTTTTACAGTAAGAAAATGTTTTTTGTTTAAAACGTCCATTTTTAAATTTATAGGTATTTTGGTTGAATTACATAGCAAACCCTAAAAGCTGAATTTCGGCTTTTAGGGTTTTATTTTTATATTATTTTATTAGCGTTTCCAATTTATTTTTACGCCTGACATTTTTTCGTTTTCAATTCTAATTTCTTTACAAATCGTAAAACCGTTCTTGATATAAAATGGCATTGGAGATTTGTACAATGTTGCATTTTGTTTTACTTCATTTTCATGATCAATAACCCAACCATTCAAACTAGAATTATTCTTTTTTATTTCATTCATCAAAAGCGAACCGTTTCCTCTTCCTTGTATTTCATGATTCAAAATTATAGCAAACCAATTTTCATTTTCTCTTAAAAAAGTAAAAGCCCAACCATTAATTTTATCTGAATCATCAAATAACAAATAATGTTTGGTTTCTGAAAGTCCGTTCAAATATAATTCGAAATCGTCGATCGTTTTTAAATTTAACTTTGCGGGATATTCATTGTTCCATAGTTCGTGCAAAGTCTCCTTTTCTTCTAATGATAAAATTTCTTTTTGAACAATTTTCATACAATGAATCTAGTTTTTTTGTTATAACTCCAATTTAAACTTTTCTGAAATCTAAAATAATTATAATCTGTTTCACGTGGAACAAGTTTGAATTTATTAACATTCTTATTTCGTCACGAGCCATTTCAATTTGCAGCATTTTGTCATTCCGAGGAACGAGGAATCACCGTGCAATATCGACAAAGATTATTCTTTTGATTGCGGAGTTACTTACGGAGATTCCTCGTTCCTCGGAATGACAAACTATATCAAATAAGTTTCACGTGGAACAATTCAAAAAACAATCTCAGTAAACATCATCCAGCATTCACTGAAAACTGTTTACTGAGACTCAAAACTTTTTATCTTCCCATATAAATCAACAAAACCGAAATATCACTTGGTGACACTCCGCTTATCCTTGAAGCTTGAGAAATTGTTACAGGACGAATCTTGCTCAATTTTTGTTTAGCTTCAATCGACATTGATTTAATTTTATTGTAATCGAAATTCTCCGGAATTTTCACTTCTTCTAAACGAGTTAGTTTATCAGCGTTATTTCTTTCCTTTTCGATATAACCAGAATATTTGACCTGGATTTCGGCTTGTTCCAAAATTTCCTGATCAACATCATTTGCTTCTATATATTCTTTTACTTTTTCAAATTTCATCATATCCTCCAAATCAATTTGCGGACGAGAGAAAACTTTAAACATTTTATCACCTTGCGTAATTGGAGCAGTTTCTTTCGCTTGCAAAATTGGATTTGTTTCTGCAACCGAAACACTTGTCTCTCTAAAGAAAGCAACCATCTTTTCAGACTCGTTCAATTTCTTTTCCATTCGGCGTAAACGAGCTTCCGAAGCCAAACCAATTTCGTGCGACATTGGCGTTAATCTGAAATCGGCATTATCTTGACGCAACAATGTTCTATACTCTGCTCTTGACGTAAACATACGATATGGTTCTTCTGTTCCTTTCGTAATCAAGTCATCAATCAAAACTCCAATATAAGCTTCGTCACGTTTTAAAATCAACGGCGCTTTTTCGTGCACTTTTAAATGCGCATTTATTCCAGCCATCAATCCTTGTGAAGCTGCTTCTTCATATCCTGTTGTTCCGTTTATTTGTCCGGCAAAATATAAACCTTCAACCAACTTTGTCTCCAAAGTATGTTTCAATTGTGTTGGCGGGAAATAATCATATTCGATTGCGTAACCAGGACGGAAGAATTTCACATTCTCAAATCCAACAACAGAACGCAATGCTTTAAATTGAATATCTTCCGGTAACGAAGTCGAAAATCCGTTTACATAAACTTCACAAGTATTCCAGCCTTCCGGCTCCACAAATAATTGGTGACGCTCTTTATCAGCAAAACGATTTATCTTATCTTCTATCGAAGGGCAATATCTTGGACCAAGACTTTTGATTCTTCCGTTAAACATTGGCGAACGATCAAAACCTTCTCTCAAAATATCATGAACATCCAACGACGTGTATGTCATATGACAAGATCTTTGATGCGTTAGCGGAACGGTTAAATCCGAATAAGAAAACTTATCCGGCTTTGCATCTCCTTTTTCTTCGTTCATTTTCGAATAATCCAAAGAACGTCCATCAACTCTTGGTGGCGTTCCTGTTTTCATTCTTCCTGATTCAAAACCTACTTTTACCAAATCTTCGGTAATTCCGGTTGCAGCACTTTCTCCTGCTCTACCTCCTCCAAATTGTTTTTCTCCAATATGAATCAAACCATTCAAAAAAGTTCCGTTTGTCAACACAACCGACTTAGAACGAATTTTAACTCCCAACGAAGTTTTGATTCCTTTTATTTTTCCATCCTCGATAATCAAACCTTTCACCATCTCTTGGTAGAAATCCAAATTTGGAGTTCCCTCCAACATCATTCTCCACTCTTCAGCAAAACGCATTCGATCACTTTGAACTCTTGGCGACCACATTGCAGGCCCTTTCGATTTGTTCAACATCTTAAATTGAATTGCCGTGCGATCGGAAACAATTCCTGAGTATCCACCAAGCGCATCAATTTCACGCACTATCTGTCCTTTTGCAATTCCACCCATCGCTGGGTTGCAAGACATTTGTGCGATGTTCTGCAAACTCATTGTAACCAATAAAGTTTTGGATCCCAAATTTGCGGCCGCTGCCGCTGCTTCAGATCCAGCATGACCTGCACCAACTACAATAACATCGTATTCTTCTAAAAACATTTTATCTTTTATTCTCTGGGAAACCATTTAAGTCGGTTCTCAGAATTAACTTCTTTATTCTTTTGTTCCACGTGGAACGGCGCTCACAAGCAAATTACAATTCAAAAAAAATTCCAAATTCCAAACTTCAAATTCCAACAGAATAGAAAAACTGTTCCACGTGAAACATCACAAACTCTTATCTAAAAACATCAATATTCAGAATAACAACGTTCCACGTGGAACGCTTTAAAACTTTAAATAAAAACTTCGCAATCAAGTGTTCCACGTGAAACATCTTGCTATTTTAAAATCTTAATTGTTTCACGTGAAACAATTCGAATTTCGAATTTAAAAAATAGGAATTTTAATTTACTGTTCCACGTGAAACATCGCGATTTTTTCATCCTCTTTTGAGCGCATTAACTCAGCATCTTTATCTGATTTGTCTTTGTATCCACAGTAATGTAATATTCCGTGAGCCAAAACACGCTTCAATTCTTCTTCGAAAGAAACATTAAAATCTTTTGCGTTATCGGCTACTCTTTCTACAGAAACAAAAATATCTCCGTTTAATTCATTACCAACTGTGTAGTCAAAACTGATAATATCCGTTAGTGTATCGTGATTTAGATATTCTACATTTATCTTATGAAGATATTCATCATCACAAAAAATATAATTTATCTCGCCTTCGTTTTTACTTTCAGAAACGATTACAGCACTTAACCAATCTGCAAAGGCTTGTTCGTTATCTAAAGTAAATTCGGTTTCGTAATTAAAATTGATCATTTTGTATTAAAATATTCTTGAACCTTTTGATTAAAATTCGAGCGCAAAGGTAGTGATTGTCTGTTTAATATCTCTACACTGTTTAAATAATCCAATAGTGAACTTGGTAATGCATTTGTTCTATTAGAAAATTCAGCCTTATTAGTTTCAGATTGGCGCTTTGTATCTTGACCTTGTTGCTGAACTGCATTGTTTAATTTTAATAATTCCTGCTGGATATTAAGGATGCGTTGTAAGTTTTCATTCTTAAAACCTTTATTCAAAAGTTGCTTTTCTGAAGCTTTCATTTGGTCAATTACAGATTTACCCTGAGAATCCAAACCTTGTTTTGCTAACTCTTTTTGTAATGCTTCACGAAGTTTTACTTGTTCTTTATAGATTTCTATAATGGCTTCCGCATCTCCTTCTCCATCATTTCCGTCTTTACCTTCATTACCTTTTCCTCCATTTTTATTTCCCTGACCATCCTTACCTTCTCCATTTTTACCTTGGCCATCTTTACCTTGCCCCTGTTTTCCTTCTCCGGATTTCCCTTGTTGACCTTCTCCCGGTTTGTCGCCAGGTTTATCTCCGGGTTTCATTCCGGCTTTCATTTTATCAGCTAAACCTTTTTGTTTTTGAATAATATCTGGCAATTGCATTCCTTGTCCGTCACCTGGTTTTGGTTTTCCTGCTCCCGGTTTAGACATAGACATCTGCATATTATTTAATAAATCGCTTAAAAAGTCCGCTAATTTATTCGCAGAAGAAACTGCATATTGTTGATGCGAAACTCCTTTTGGAACCTGAACGTCGCTTAAAGTTTCAATAGCTTTATCTATATTGTACTGTACATTTCCAATTTCTTTCGTTACATCTTCAGCTACTTTTGGGTTACGTAATGACAATGCAAACAAACTATCATCGACATGTTTGAACTGTTGTTTCAGATTTTGCTGCACTTTAATGTTCTTTGTAAAAGCCGACGAACCCAATTTCATAGATTTAAATTGTTTCATAACATCTTCCTGAGACAATGAATAAGCAAGAAGATTATCCAAAACCTGACGAAGCATTGCAACATCTTCTTCTAGTTGTTCTTGCTCTCCGCCCTCCATACTTGAATCCATTTGCTCGGCGATGCTCTTCATTTTCTTGGCTGCACTTTTTTGTTTTGGCTTGGCCGAAGAAGAATTCTTTTTACTCAATTCGTCAGAAGCTTTCTTCAAATCATCCTTCACATCTTTCTCTTTTGAAGCATCAGTAGGAATATCCAAAGGAGCTTTTAATGTTTTGTTTTCTTCTTTCAGATCTTTTAAATCCTCTTGGATTTTATCAAAAGCTTTATTAATATCGTCTTGCTTCTCTTGTGTGTTTTCTTTTTCTTTATTCGAAAGTTGCTCTTGTTGATCTGCTAACTTCTTTAATTTATCTGCAACTTGTTCTGCTTTTTTAGAAACATAAAAACGTTTGGTTAGTTCAACCAATTGCTCCAGATTACGAGATTGGTTCTTGCTGATCTGTTTGAATTTTTCCATCTTATCAAACAAATCTTCACTGTTCAATTTGTCATTTAAGTTCTTCAATTCATCCATTAACTTCTGATTCTTTTCTAAATCTTTCTCTGCATTGTCTAAACGCTTTTGCAAATCATCAGCCGTTTTATCTTTCTTTTCAGATTGAAATTTATCCAGATTCTTATTCATTTTCTCAGCAAATTGTTTCATCAATTCGTCTTGTTGTTTCTGACGTTTGATAAAATCATTTACTTTTTGCTGGTCTTTAAACTCTAAATTATCTTTCTCTTTTCCTGCTTTCTGAATCTTATCCATTTCAGAAAATTGCTTGGTTTGGTTCTTTAAAGACTTTTCTAAACTATTGATATTTTCATTTTGTTGTTGTAATTCCATATCGTGAACTTCGTCTGTAGTCGAAACACGATCAGAAAAAACAGAAGACTTTGTACTCTTAAAACCATGTGGTGCATCGTTATCAAAAACCTCAAAATAGTATTCGTAAGATACTCCTTCCTGCACGGCAAGATTACTTGGAAAGTTAAAAACAAACTGATCAAACACTCCAGACTTAACAGGTATTGTTCCACGCTTGGCAGTGTTTGGTTTGTTACGTTCGTAATACACGACCTGAAGTTTATACAATCCGTAGTCATCGCCTAACCTACCCAAAACATAATTTTTATCCAGCTTTAAACTGTCCGGTGCAGGACTAACTGTGATCGTTGGATGCTGATCTTTGATTACCGATAGCTGATAATCCAGTTTTTCGTAATTTTTGACCTTATTATTCGATGTAAGAATTTGATATTCTGTATTTTGACTAATATTTTTAGCCAATTTAAACTCATTTTCGGCTTTATTGAACTTGAAAGTCGAATTATCATCTTTCCAAACAATTTCCTGAGTCGATTGTGTATTCATTTTCCAGGTTACCAAAGTTCCTTCGGGTACGATTGCATTTCCGGTTCCCTGAATTGTTTCCGATTTTTTCTTTAGATAAGATGGAAAATTCAGAACCATTTCAAAGTTGGCAATCGATGGAACTGTGATTACTTTCAACTCATATTCTTCTGATGAAACTGAATTTCCTTCAAAAGAAAATTCAACATTAGATACTGGTTTCTCAATCTTGAATTCAAACTTTCCTGGTTGAGAAGATTCCATAAAATAACTTTCGTTACCAATATGAATCATTACATTTTCCGGAACTACTTTCCCAACGGATTCCATCTTTACAATAAAATCTTTGTTTTGTTCTGTTTGCAAATTAGAATTTAGGACCACAAATTTGAATGGTGCCGGTGGTAAAAATGTAGCATTGAAATGCACTACTCTATTTAAACTTTGAGAAATAATATTACTGTTTCCCGAAATATAAAATACGGCAAAAAGCAAAATTGGAATGATTGCTAATGGTAAATATTTTTTATTTGTTTTAAAATTGATTGCATTTCCAAACGGAATTGGCTGCAATGAATTTGCTTTTTGCTCTATTGAAGCCAACATCAACTCTGAACTTTCTGTTGAATTCTCAGACGCTGACAATTGTAAAAAGTTCGTCAGTTTATCACTTACTTCTGTAAAATGATTTCCGATAATTGTTGAAGCCTGATTATAATCGATTCCTTTTTGAAGTTTGAACAACTTAAAAATCGGGAACAAAATAAAACGAAACAATAGAAATACTTCCACTCCTATAAATACCCAGAATAATAATGTTCTTCCTAATGGTTTTAACCAAAGAAAATATTCGATAAAAAGCGTAAACAGAAAGTACAATAATCCAAAACCAATAAAAAGAAGTCCTCCTTTTATCAATTCATTGGTATAATATTTCTTTATAAAAGCTTCTAACTTTTGGTATATAGCAGATGTTGTTTTCAAAGTGAATCTGTTTTATTTATAACCCATAAAAGTAGTAATTTTAATAATACCTTTTTAAGATTCTAAGTTACTAAGAGGCAAAGGTTCTAAGATAGAAAAATCTAAAACCAACAATCTAAAATCTAAACTCTACAATCTTAAATCTGAATCGTATCTTTGCATCAAAATTTAAACAAATGTCAAAGCAAGTTCGTGTGCGTTTTGCACCAAGTCCAACAGGACCTTTACATATTGGCGGCGTTCGTACTGCCCTATTTAATTATTTATTTGCCAAAAAAAACAAGGGTGTTTTTTATTTAAGAATTGAAGATACAGATCAAACCCGTTTTGTTCCCGGTGCCGAAGCTTATATTATGGAAGCACTGGAATGGTTAGGAATTTCTCCTGAAGAAACTGTTGGGAAAAATGAAAAATTTGGTCCGTACAGACAAAGTGATCGTAAAGATTTATACCAAACTTATGCTGATCAATTGATCAATTCAGGTTGGGCATACTATGCTTTTGATACTCCGGAAGCTCTTGATGCTTTGAGAAAAGAACAAGAAGCTGAAGGAAAAACATTTATTTATAATCATACGATCCGTGAAAAACTGGATACATCTTTGGTAATTTCTACAGAAGAAGTGGCTAAGAGAATTGCTAATGGAGAACATTATGTAATCCGTTTTAAAACTCCGGTTGATGAAACTTTACATTTGAAAGATATCATTCGTGGTGATGTAAAATTTGAAACCAGTTTGCTTGACGATAAAGTATTATTCAAAAGTGACGGAATGCCAACTTATCATTTGGCCAATATTGTTGATGATCATTTGATGGAAACTTCACATGTAATTCGTGGTGAAGAATGGTTGCCTTCGATGCCGCTTCACGTATTATTATACAGAGCTTTTGGTTGGGATGCTCCTGAATTTGCACATTTACCTTTGATTTTAAAACCAGTTGGAAACGGAAAATTATCAAAAAGAGATGGTGATAAATTAGGATTTCCTGTGTTTCCTTTAGAATGGAAAACCGAAGAAGGCGTTTCATCTGGTTACAGAGAGAAAGGATTTTTCCCGGAAGCGGTTATAAATTTCCTTGCTTTGTTAGGTTGGAATGACGGAACTGATAAAGAATTATTTTCATTAGAAGAATTGGTTGAGTCTTTCGACTTGAACAGAGTTCATAAATCTGGAGCAAAATTTGATCCGGAGAAAAACAAATGGTTCAATCACCAATATTTAATCAAACAAAATGATGCTGATTTAGCAAAAGACTTCACTCCTACTTTGATTGAAAAAGGTGTTGATGTTTCTAAATATGACGTTACAAGAATTGTTTCTTTGATTAAAGAAAGAGCTCATTTTGTTTCTGAATTTTGGGATTTGACTGATTTCTTTTTCCAGGTGCCAACATCATATGATGAAAAAGCAAGTAAAAACTGGAAAGAAGAAACGCCGGCTTTAATGCAGGAATTGATTTCGACTCTTGAATATATTGATGGATTTGATTCGGCAAATATCGAAGCAATTGTAAAAGACTGGTTGACTAAAAACGAAATTGGAATGGGTAAAGTAATGCAGCCTTTCCGTCTAAGTTTGGTTGGAGCTCTTAAAGGTCCTCATCTATTTGACATTGTTGAAATCATCGGAAAAGAAGAAACTATTTCGAGAATTCAGAAAGCAATTGCAACTTTATAATTTTTTCTACCATTAAGAGATTAAGAAAAATTAAGTCAAGCTTTATGAACTTAATATCTTAAATGCTAAAATAATCTAAGCGCTAAGAACATTATTAAAATGTACTTAGCGTTTTTTTTACGCTAAAAAAAATTGAATTTGGCAGATTATTCGTAATTTACCAGATCATAAAAACTAAATCAATATCATTATGAATCCAGCACTTATTATCTTTTTAGTCCTCGCATTCTTTATTTTCATGTCTTCTTTTTTTACCGTGAAACAACAATCGTCTGTTGTAATCGAAAGATTTGGTAAATTTTTAAGCGTAAGAAATTCAGGTTTACAACTTAAAATTCCGATAGTCGACAGAATTGCAGGACGTGTAAATCTTAAAATTCAACAGTTAGATGTTATCATCGAAACCAAAACCAAAGACAACGTTTTTATCAAAATGAAAGTTTCGGTTCAATTTAAAGTGATTCAGGAAAAAGTATATGATGCTTTTTATAAACTGGAATATCCACATGATCAAATTACAGCTTATGTTTTTGATGTTGTTCGTGCCGAAGTTCCTAAACTAAAACTGGATGATGTTTTTGAAAGAAAAGATGACATCGCCATTGCAGTAAAAAGAGAATTGAATGAAGCAATGACTACTTACGGATATGATATTATCAATACTTTGGTAACAGATATTGATCCGGACATTCAGGTTAAGAACGCCATGAACAGAATTAATGCTGCCGACAGAGAAAAAACGGCTGCTGAATTTGAAGCTGAAAGTTCAAGAATCAGAATCGTTGCAAAAGCAAAAGCCGAAGCAGAAAGTAAACGTTTACAAGGTCAAGGTATTGCAGATCAGCGTCGTGAAATTGCAAGAGGTCTTGTAGAAAGTGTTGAAGTTTTGAACAGCGTTGGTATTAATTCTCAGGAAGCTTCTGCCTTAATTGTTGTAACTCAACATTATGATACATTACAAGCAATTGGTGCCGATGCCAATTCGAACTTAATCTTGTTGCCAAACTCACCACAAGCCGGAAGTGATATGCTAAACAATATGGTTGCATCATTCTCAGCATCGAATCAGGTTGGTGAAATGATGAAGAAAAACAACAAGAAAATAGAGAAGAAATCAAAACCTATTCAACCTCAATCAGGTTATGAAGATGATATCTTACCAGAAACAGAACAATAACATAAAACAAAAAAGAGGCTTAATTGCCTCTTTTTTTATTGATAAACCAATTGATAATATAGGGTAAAATTGATTGCAAAATCTGTGGATATGATCTGGTGAAATATTCTTTGTAAGAAGAAAAAACTCCGCCAACTATACTTTGTGGCGTAATAGATTCCTTTGTTCTTTGAAAACTTAAAACCAGTTTCTGGTAATTAATCTCTTTCTCTAGTTTTAAAATCTCCAGATCTCTTTCGATTTCTGCGTATGATGAGTATTTTTTATTTTCCATAATTAGTCATTAAAAAAGATTTCTGAAAATTTCTCTAATATCGGACCTTCCACAACTTTATCTTTCAGGAAGAAAAGTAAAATTGTAAAGATTAAATAGATCCCTCCTACTGCCAAGAAACCAAGTGCGTTACTTTCGAACAAAGATCCAAAAGCATATGCTGCAGCAAAAGATCCAAAAATCATTACCATACTAAAACACAATAAAATCAAAGTAAACTTTAAAATTAAAGTTGTTGACTTCATGGCCACCTTAAAACCCCAAAGTTTGTAATAAGCTAAATGACTTTCCATATAAACTTTAGCCTGATCCTGAATATTTTCGGTGTTTTCTTTTAATTCTTCAAATGCCATAATTGTAATTTTAATTAAAAAAAGAAGCACAAAACTCATCATTTAATAATTGCAGTCGATTATTCTAAAATTAAAATAATCAAAACAATCATCAAAATCATATTGAGCTTTGTGCTTCCTGGATTATTATTTTTGAAGCTTAGCGTTTTGCGCTTTTAAATCAGCTAATTTAGATTCTAAAAAACCAATTACTTCTTCAGTTTTATAACTCATGTTCGAAAGTAACTCGCCATAAGTTCCGTCTAAATTTTCTTTTGCTTTTGTAAATTTTTCACGTAGCACTTCAGAACTTGCCGAAAGTGAGTCCTGCAAATTATGTTTGGCATCATCTAAACCTTCCTTAAGTTTAGCACGGGTTTTTGATCCTTTTTCCGGAGCAAATAAAATTCCGATTGCTGCTCCTACCGCAGCACCAGCTAAAATTGCTGCAACTGTATTTAAGTTTTTTGACATAATATTAAAATTTAAATGAATACTAAAGGTACTGCTTTTTTGAATTATAAATTATTGGTTAATTGTAATTTAATAAAAATTAATACTAAATTTAATACACATAAGCTACAGCTTCATACTTACCATCTGCTTTTTCAACAATACTAACAAATGGATATCCGCTTGAAGCAGATTGTGTCTTGATTCTCATAGCAGTCTGGTTTTTATTTGCAATTGGCGGTTCACCTTTTGTCTTTGTCGAGACTCCTGAAAAATTAGCCACTTGTTTTAAACCTATTGTCTTGTCCTGAGATAAAACGGTTACTAATTTATAATCTGATTTTGAATCTACTATAACTTTATCAGAAACTTTTTGAGTTTGATTAGATTGTTTATTGGTAATTTTTGAAACGGCATATTTGCTAATTTTATGTTCTTCGGCACTTCCGTTGAAGGAATAATAAACCAAATCATTTTCGGCTTTTATAAAATTAACATCCAGTTCTTCACCATTGTGTTTTGTAATTTGGTGTGTTTGAGAAATTGCAATATTTGCAAATAAAATCGATAGCGTAAAAAATAGAATTTTCATAATATTAAAATTTAAGGATTAAAATTGTTTTTGTCAAAACGAAAGACAAAATTTCAAATAAGCCGTTAAAATTAATTTCATGAAATTTTTAAATTATGAACTACCCTCTGAAAAATACTTTTACGCTAGAAATATTATCAAAATACAATCACAATTACAATCGACCATAAAACCAATCTTTAGAATTCAGATTTAGAATTAACCCCAAAACCAAAAATTATGCATTTTTAAATTTTAGAAAAATTCAGATTCGATTCTTAAGTGTATTTTGAAATTTGACACTTTAGATTTGACCTTTGGATAAAAATACCAACTTTATAAACAATTGTATGTTAACAACCCGTTAAACTAAGAAAATAGATCTCAAAAACTTAAATAAAGCTTAAAAATCAACAATAATTCAAAAGATGATTAATGACATGGAAGGAATTAAAAAATAGCTTAAAATCAATTTATGAAAGTCATTTTTAATCAAATTCATCTATTAAAAATATAATTTATATAGTTTTAACAAATAATAATTAAAAAATATTAATAAATTAATTTCAATCAATTTTAACGATTATAATAAAACAGAACTATTCTTAAAAATTACTCGATAAAAATAGAATTTGAAATTGATAACAAAATAATCATGACATTGATCTTGACCAACAATTTTAGATTAAAAAGCCGTAAAATAGGTAAAATAAAATCGAAAATTAAAATAAGGATCTCTGTCAAATGATTTTTTAAAAGATGATTAATGAGCTAAAAGAATTAAAAAATTAGCTTAAAATTAATTTATGAAAGTCACTTTTAATCATTAAAAACTATATAAATTTTAAAAATAATAATTTTAATATATAATAGTAAGAAACTTAAAAAATATAAATTACTATAATAAAAATTGATTTTATAAATTTAGTAGTTGAAAATAACAAGTGAAATTTAAAAAGATCTGAGATCTGAATAAATTATAATCAACCTACAACTTTATAAACAATTAGATGTTAACAACCCTAAAAACAAGGTAAAAATAGCTCTAAAATTTAAATAAGAACTTCTATTTAATCATTTTTTAAAAGATGATTAATGAGGTGGAAGAATTAAAAAATTAGCTTAAAATCAATTTGTGAAAGCTGTTTTTAATCTACTAAAACTATTATTTTTTGTTTTTTAATAGAAAATATAAATAATAAAAAAAGCGCTTATAAAAAGCGCTTTTCAATAGGTTATATTGATATTATATCTTTACCATTTCCTTAAGAATTTCAATTTCTCTCTCAGAAGCATTTTTTGGCGGATTTGAAAAAGATTTCAAAATTTCGTCTTGAAACTGATTTCTTAAATCTAAATCTTCAATATCTCTTAAATTCAAAAGTGCTTTAGATCGAACATAAGTCGACTCACTTCTAAGAGACATTGTATATAATTTTTTGATATCCTCTTCTTCAAAATCTTTAGATTTTAAAATTGAATATTTTAAGATAAACTGAGCAAACAACAATGAACCTTTATTATTGTTGATATTCTTCTTTAATGAATTTTGCAATAAAGAGAAACTTGAAACATTTTTGATGCTCTCCCCTATTGCACTTTCGATTGCAATACGTTCCGGTTTGGTCTCAACTTTAAAATATTTGTTGATATCTTTTAAAGAATTATTGATGCTGTTTTCTTCTTTTTTACCTTTCTCTTCCCAGGCATCTTTCAATCCAACAGTTTTGTTAAATACTAATTTTGAAGCAGTTGAATCTTTATCAACAGTAAAATAACCCAAACGTTGAAATTGGAATTTATCTTCGTTTTGAGCTGTTGATAAACTTGGTTCAACGAAACCTGTGATAATTTCTAGCGAATTTGGATTTACAAAATCCAGGAAATTTTTGTCTTTATAACTGTCCGGAGCTTCATCTGTAAACAAACGATCGTACATACGAACTTCTGCTTCAACGGCATGCGAAATAGAAACCCAATGTAATGTTCCGGATACTTTTCTTTGGCTTGCCTCTGTCCCACTTCCGCTCAAAGAATCGGTATCATAAGTAACGTGAATTTCTGTAATATTTCCTTCTGCATCTTTTACAACACTTTCACCTTTAATGATATAGGCATTTTTAAGACGTACTTCTTTTCCTAAAGTCAAACGGAAAAACTTCGCCGGAGCTTCTTCAAGAAAGTCTTCTCTTTCTATGTATAATTCACGAGAAAAAGGCACTTTTCTGAAACCTGCACTTTCATCTTCCTGATTATTTTCGGCTTCCAACCACTCCTCTTTTCCTTCAGGATAATTTGTAATCACCAATTTTACAGGATCTAAAACAGCCATTACACGAGGTGCAATTTTGTTCAAATCTTCACGAATACAAAATTCTAAAACCGATACATTTATTAAATTATCACGTTTTGCAATACCAATTGTATTGGCAAAATTACGTAATGAAGCAGCCGTATAACCACGTCTTCTTAACCCTGAAATGGTTGACATTCTAGGATCGTCCCAACCGTTAACATGCTTTTCCTTAACTAGTTGCTGTAATTTTCTTTTACTAACAACGGTATGTGATAAGTTACGTCTTGCAAATTCTCTTTGCTTCGGACGCAGTTTATTATCCTCTAAAATCTGGTCTAAAAACCAATCATATAATTCGCGGTGAGGCAAAAATTCAAGCGTACAAAATGAGTGTGAAATTTCTTCCAGATAATCACTTTGTCCGTGTGCCCAATCGTACATTGGATATATTTTCCAGGCATCTCCTGTTCTGTGATGTTCTTTATGTAAAATCCTGTACATGATAGGATCACGCATCAGCATATTGGTAGATTTCATGTCTATTTTAGCACGAAGAATATGAGTTCCAGCCTCAAATTCACCGTTTTTCATTCTTTCGAATAAACCTAAATTTTCTTCAACAGAACGATTTCTGTACGGACTATCTGTTCCAATTGTAGACGGCGTTCCTTTTTGAATCGCCATATCTTCAGAAGACTGACTATCAACATAGGCTTTATCTTTTTTAATTAATAAAACTGCCCACTCATACAATTGTTGAAAATAATCTGAAGCATAACGTTCTTCTGCCCAGGTATAACCCAGCCATTCAACGTCCTTTTTAATGGCGTCAACAAATTCCTGTTCTTCTTTTTCAGGATTGGTATCATCAAAACGTAAATTTACAGGTGACTGATAATCAATTCCTAAACCAAAATTTAATGCAATAGAACTTGCATGACCAATATGTAAATAACCATTTGGTTCTGGTGGAAAACGAAAATGAAGTTTACTTTGCGAAAGACCTGATTTAAGATCTTCTTCTATGATTTGTTCAATAAAATTGAGTGATTTCTCTTCTGATGCCATTATTTTATAGTAATTTTAGCAAAGATAAAAAAGTTTACAGTTTTCGGTTTACAGTTTACAGTTTTCTTTAGAAACTTATCAGTAAACCAGAAACTTAATTTATTTGTACTTTGCATTAATATTCAAAGTTATGAAACAATTAACTGTTACAATTCCAGACGATTTTTACGATACTTTTATTAGTTTTTTAAAACGTATTCCAAATGTTTCTATAGACGAAAACACCGAAAATGAAATTCCCCTTTGGCAGCAGGAAATGGTTTTGGAACGTATGAAAAATGCTAAACCAGAAGATTATATAAGTTGGGAAGAAGCTAAAAAAGAAATGGATAAAAAATGGCTATAATAATAGTTTCGGGATCCAAATACACAAGAATAAAATTATAAAAATGGGAGTTATAAAATTAAAAAACATCCGTACTTTTTCGTACCACGGATGCATGATTGAAGAAGGAAAAATTGGATCTGACTACACTGTCGATCTAAAAATTAAAACTAATTTACAGCAATCAGCCGACACAGATCATCTTGCAGACACTGTTGATTATGTACATTTGAACAAAATTGTGACAGAAGAAATGGCCATTCGCTCGCATTTATTAGAGCATGTAGCCAAAAGAATCAATATTCGAGTACTTGCTGAAATAGAAACTGCAAAAAAAACTACAGTTTGGGTTTCTAAAATAAATCCTCCTATTGGTGGTGATGTTGAATCAGTTACTATAAAAATGACGGAAATTAGAAAGTAATTCTTTCAAGAAAAAAAGTAATTTTTTAAAATACTTCATTTTAAACTTTTGAAATTTAAAGATTTTAGTTACTTTTGCCATCCGTTCAACTACGGCGTCGTGGCCGAGCGGCTAGGCTGGGCTCTGCAAAAGCTCCTACTCCGGTTCGAATCCGGACGATGCCTCAAGAAGAGATACAGAAATGTGTCTCTTTTTTTTATGTTTAATTTTTAGAAAAAATTAGATAAAGTTTACGTTCGAATCCAGACGATGACTAAAAAAGAGATACAGAAATGTGTCTCCTTTTTTTTTGTGCTTAATTTTTAGAAAAAATTAGATAAAGATTTACGTTCGAATCCGGACGATGCCTCAAAACCTTCAAAGTAATTTGAAGTTTTTTTTATGTTTAATTTTAGAAAAAATTAGATAGAGTTTACGTTCGAATCCGGACGATGCCTCAAGAAGAGATACAGAAATGTGTCTCTTTTTTTTATGTTTAATTTTTAGAAAAAATTAGATAAAGTTTACGTTCGAATCCAGACAATACGCCTCAAAACCTTCAAATTCCTTTGAAGGTTTTTTTATGTTTAATATTTAGAAAAAATTAAATAAAGATTTAAGTTCGAATCTGGAAGATCCCTTTAAAACCTTAAAAAAAATTTGAAGTTTAATTCTAATTTTCCACAATCTTGTCATTTCGACAAAGGAGAAATCCTCGCAAGTAACTCCGCAACGAAAATCCAATCTTTGTCGAGCTTCTCGCTAGGATTTCTGCTTTGTCGAAATGACAAACTATACGTTTAATGTAACTTTTAAACACAAAAAAACCTCTGAAATTCAGAGGGTTAATTTTATATTTTTGAGTTATTAACAACTACTTTTCAATCTTCTCAAAAGCATTTCGAACCATTTCCTTTTCTTTTGGAAACCAACCCTGAGTTATTAACACAAGACCAAAAACCATTAAAACAATACTAATCGCTTTTTTGATTTTAAGAATATTGGTTGGAGTCATTTTTGTTTTTAACTGTTTGGCTAATAATATTTTAAGACAATCAACAGCCAAATAAGTAATAATTACCGAAGCAAAAAAAGTAAACATTCGTGAGTTTTGCATTTCTAATTTTGGGCCTACAGAAATGATCACTGCTAACCAAAAACCTAATACACCAATGTTGATAACGTTGAGTAAAAAGCCTTTTACAAACAAACTGCCGTAGTTTCTTTTGATGATATCACGATCGATTTCTTCATCATCAATTTTTTCTTCATTTTTTAATCTTATGAAAGAGATTATGCCGTAAGCCAGCATAATGATTCCGCCAAAAATAAAGAGTGCCGGTTTATCTTTTAAACTCTGAATCAGTCTGTAACTTCCTAAATACGCAATTCCTATAAAAAAAATATCACCTAATACTACACCAAGATCAAAAACTATTGCAGCCCTGAATCCTTTAGTAATACTGGTTTCCAGTAGTATAAAAAATACCGGACCTACCATAAAACTTAAAAAAAGTCCCCATGGCAGTCCAGCTAAAATATCATTTATCATTCAAATACGATTTATTTTACTTCTTCTATTTTACCTCCAAAAACCGTTTTCTGATTAATCTGTTTCGGTTTTCCATAAATGTAAATAGAGCCTCCTGCGCTTACTTTAGCGTCGACAAGGGTTGATGCATTCACATCTGCTTTTCCGCCCGCAGAAACGCTTACTTTAGTCTGAGACGTGGCTAATTTACTTCCAAGGAAATATCCTCCAGCTCCTAAACTTGCATCAAGATTGGCTGCTTTACCTGTTGCAGTAATTTCTCCTCCTGAAACTGAACTTACTTTTAGTTTATCAACATCTAAATCTACATTGATTTTACCGCCTTCCTGTGCACTAACTTTAAAAGAAGTTGCCTTTATAGTTCCGTCGCTTTTTACATCGGCACCTTCATTAACATCAATCAACTCTATATGTTTATAATACAAAGTTACCTGAAGATCATTTCCTGACAAAAGTTTAGGAAAAGGCATTCTTAATTTTAATATTCCGTTTTTGTTTACAGCTTCCAGTTCTGCTTCTCTCGTTCCTTTTATAACAACTTTATTTTCAGACGACTGAACTAATTTTACGCTTAATTTATCGTAAACTTTTACAGTATCAAATTCACCTAACTCTTTGGTAACCTGACCAAAAGACATTTGAACAAATAAAATTGCCGCTACTATAATTAACTTTTTCATACTTTTATTTTTATAATTAAACCTCTATTCTGCTCTTCTCAAAAAATGAAAATCCAGTTGTTTTTTCACTAAATCTGCATTTTTTACTTTAACGTAAATTTCATCTCCAAGTTGTAAAATACTGTTTGAAGTCGCTCCTACCAAAGCATATTGCTTTTCATCAAAAGTATAATAATCATCTTTTATCTCTCTGATTCTTACCATTCCTTCGCACTTGTTCGAAACAATTTCAACATAAATTCCCCATTCTGTAACTCCTGAAATAACTCCAAGGAATTCTTCGTCCTGGTGATCCTGCATGTATTTAACCTGCATGTATTTGATACTGTCACGTTCAGCATTTGTTGCTAAACTTTCCATGTTTGAACAATGCTGGCATTTTGTTTCATAAACTTCTTCGTCTACAGATTTACCTGCATCCAGATAAAATTGCAGCAAACGATGTACCATAACGTCAGGATAACGACGAATTGGCGAAGTAAAATGACTGTAATAATCAAAAGCTAAACCGTAATGACCAATATTCTCTGTTGAATATTTGGCTTTACTCATACTTCTAATAGCAAGAGTATCAATTAAGTTTTGTTCTTTTTTACCGTTTACTTCTTCCATCAATGCATTCAATGATTTTGAAATATCGCCTTTGTTTCGGAAATCTATTTTATAACCAAATTTAGCAATTACGGTTTGCATCGCAATCAATTTATCTTCATTTGGTTCATCGTGAATTCTGTAAATAAATGTTTTCTTCTGTTTACCAATGTATTCCGCCACTTTTCTGTTGGCCAAAAGCATAAATTCTTCAATCAGATGATTGGCATCTTTTGAAACTTTGAAGTATACTCCTTCCGGTTCTCCTTGCTCATCTAAGTTGAATTTTACTTCGACTTTATCAAAAGAAATTGCACCATTTGCCATTCTTTTATTTCTTAGAATCTTAGCTAATTCATCTAATTTTAAAGTAGCTTCGGTAATTTCATCAGAAACAACATAAGATTCTCCCGTGATCGAAATATCAACAGGAATTGTATTGTCTTTTGTTTCAATGATGTATTGTGCTTCTTCGTAAGCAAAACGCTGATCTGAATAAATTACAGTTCTTCCAAACCATTGGTTGATAACTTGTGCAGTTGGAGAAACTTCGAATATTGCTGAGAATGTATATTTCTCTTCATTCGGTCTCAACGAACACGCAAAATTAGATAAAACTTCCGGAAGCATTGGTACTACTCTATCTACCAAATAAACCGAAGTTGCACGTTGATACGCTTCATCATCCAGAATTGTTCCTTCTTCAAGATAATACGAAACATCGGCAATGTGAATACCAATTTCGTAATTACCATTTTCTAACTTTTTGAAAGACAGTGCATCATCAAAATCTTTTGCATCTTTCGGGTCAATCGTAAACGTAAGTGTATCACGCATATCACGACGTTTTGCAATTTCAGATTCCTGAATTGATGTGTCTATTTTTTGTGCATAAACCTCTACTTCTACCGGAAAATCTGATGGTAAACCATATTCAGCCAAAATAGCGTGAATCTCAGTATTGTGTTCTCCTGGTTTTCCTAAAACTCTAATCACAGATCCAAACGGACTATCAGCTCTTTTTGGCCAGTCTTCAATTGTAACCAAAACAACATCACCGTTTTCTGCTTCACCAATTTTATCTTTTGGAATAAAAATATCGGTATACATTTTAGGATTTGCAGTAGATACAAAGGCAAAATTGGCCTGAATATCTATTACTCCTACGAACTCTGTTTTATTTCTTTCTACAACTTCAATTACTTCGCCTTCAGGTCTTTTCCCTTTTCTTCGGTTATAAACATAAACTTTTACCTTGTCTTTGTCTAAAGCACGATTCAGATTATTGGTTGGGATAAAAACATCTTCACTAAAATCCGGACAAACAAAATAAGCCGTTTTTCTACTGGTCATGTCTATTGTTCCTTCGTAATAATCCTGACTCTCTGCTTTTACTAAATATTTTCCAGGTTCAGATTCTATAATTTTTTTTGAAGCGGCCAGAATTTTTAAATCTTTTATAATCTGGTTTCTGCTTTTTGTATCATCAAGTTCGAGCTTTGCTCCTATCTGTTTGTAATTAAATGCTTTATTAGGACTTTGCGATAAAATTTTTATTATTTTACTAGAGAAATCTTTCTCATTTTTTATCGGCTTTCTAATTTTCTTACTCATATATCTTTTCTTAAAAAGTTAAAATTACAAATAAGATATCAGATTATAGATTTTAACAAATAAATTATTAAAAATATAACTTTCAAAGGGGAGATTTTATACTGATTTTTAGAGGTCATTTGTAATTCAAATATTCAAAATTATTTGCGAACGACAAATTTTTAGTAAAGCTCATTTCGTATATTTACAAAAAGACCCTTTATGGAAAGCTTTAAAACCATTGCCATATTCAATTATCAGCACGAAACAATCGTTCTAAAGCACTTATTAGAGCAAGAACAGATTCCGTATTACTTTGAGAACGAAATAACCTTATCTGTCGTCCCAATGTACACCACAGCGTTGGGCGGAATCAAACTGAAAGTTCATCCCAACGATTTCGACGAAGTTCAGCAAATTCTTGACAATCTTAATAACCCACTTAAAATTGTTTAAACTCATCTAATTTTTCAATTTCAAGATTTTTTTTTCTTTTAAAATTTTCAAAGTTGTCAACATATATTAAATACAACAAAAAGAAAAATTTAAATTAAATTAATTTTTGTTTGTTATTATAGCTTGTTAATATGTGCTATAAATTTATTTTTAAAAGCATTGAAATGAAGTTTCTCTTAGTTATCTTGAGTTATCAACATACTTATATTTCGTTAAAGGATTCATTTATAAGACTTTTTGTATTTTAATTAACAATGGTTGACAACCTAAAATCGATTCATTTTGTAGATAAGTTCACATGTTGATATTTGTTGAAAATGGCATTTTTGATATTGATAACTTTTCTAAAAATTCATCAAACTTTATTAGGTTATTTCATCCCGGTTTTGGATTAGGTTTTTTTTCGACACAACCAAAAAAAACTTCTAATTTTCTATCCGAACTTATTAACAAATAATGTTAATTTAAAGTTAACTGAATATCAACGAATTACGTTTTGGTATTAACAATATAAAATTTTAACAAAAATATTATTTATTTCTAACTGATTATCAGATTCTTATAGAGATAGTAAAATTGTTAATAACCTATAAAGTTTTGATATAAAGCTAGTTGTAATTCAGTATTATTGTTTAGCAAATGATGCGACATTTTGCTGAAATTGATATAAAATTTGAATTTGTTAATATGTACTAATCTGTGGCAAAAGTAGTCGAAAGAGTGCGATTTTTTTGCCACGAATTGCACGAATGAACACGAATCATTTTTTCATTTTTTAAAACTATACTTTCAAAGTTATAATGAAATAAATTAGTGAAAATTAGTGAAATTCGTGGCAAACATTTATTATTTAAGTAAATTTGCAAAACACAACTTAATAGTATTTAAAATGAAAATTTCGATAGGAAACGACCACGCAGGACCAGATTATAAAAAAGCAATCGTTGCAATGCTTAAAGCAAAAGGATATGAAGTAACCAATTATGGTACAGATTCTGAAGATTCTGTTGATTATCCTGATTTTGGACACCCGGTTGCCAATGATGTATCTGAAGGTAAAGCTGATTTTGGAATCGTGATCTGCGGAAGCGGAAACGGAATTGCAATGACTGTTAATAAACATCCTAAAGTAAGAGCCGGTTTATGCTGGACCAAAGAAATTGCTTATTTAACGCGTTTACATAACGATGCTAATATTGTGAGTATTCCGGCGCGTTTTACATCGATCCCTCAAGCGGTAGAAATTGTTGAAACTTTCCTGACAACTGCTTTTGAGGGTGGAAGACACCAAAACAGAGTGAACAAAATTGCTTGTCAATAAAAAGTCAAAAAAATTGAGTGCTTCGCACTAATATAAATACCAAGCCGGGCGGATTTTTAAATTCATCCGGCTTTTTTTGTATTCAAATATCTTAAATTCAGATAATTATAAGGTTATTAACATTGTTAATTATCTATCATTAGTCAAAAATAAAGCAATATTAAAGACATCTACATTGTAGATAAACAAAAGGGCAGCAGTCAAGATCTGAATAATAACAATTGCCGAAAATTTTAAAATAAAAGAAGGTTTACTGGTTTTATGTCTAAAGATGATCATTGCCAATAACAAACCAACAGAACCTCCAAAAGCTGCAAGTGCAAAAAGTGTATTTTCGGGAATTCTTCTTTTATGATTGATTGCTAAATACTTATCATATCCGGCAAAGATAAAGGCAATACTATTTATAAGTAGAAAATAAAGTAATAGAATGTTCATTAGATTAAAAATAAAAAGCAAAGATATTATTTTAAGAAGCTAATGCAGTAAATCTGGTTATTTTCGCAAATAAGTTTATTTTTGTTAAAATTTAACTCCCCAAATATTATATCAAAAACCTAATGAAAAGAATATTTTATCTGGCATTTTTCGCGTGTCATTTTTTGTGCGCGCAAGAAAAATCAAAAGTACTTTATCGTAATGAAATTGTTTATTTATCGAATAAAAGCAAATTAGAAATTGAATCTTTTATCGAAGAACAAAGAGAAATTGCCAAAAGTAAAAATGTAAATGAATACTCTATAAATATTCCGTACGATAATTTTAGTGAAATTTCGAGTATAAAAGGTGCTGCAATAAACGCGAAAACCAATAAAAAAAGTAAACTTTCGCAGTACGATATTAGTACAAATGAGTTGAAACAAAGGGATATTTTTTATAGCGATAATAAATACAAACACTTTGATTTTAATAATGTTGAAGATAAATCGAAGGTTGAATTCTCGTATAAAGTAAAGCAAAACGAACCACGATTATTATCTTTTTTTGCTTTTCAGCACGAACTACAGACTATTGCTTCACAATTTCAGATAAAATCAGATCCATCTATCGAAATTGGTTATAAACTTTTTGGAGATCATCAGGATAAAATTGTTTTCGAAAAAACGAAAGAAGGAAACCTGGATGTTTATACCTGGAAAGTGGCAGATATGCCTGCTTTTGAAGAGGAAAACAGGGCACCAAATTTTACTTATTTCCTGCCTCATATTGTTTATTACATCAAAAGTTATACTAAAGATAACAAGAAAGAAGAGCTTTTTCCGGATGTAGAGCATTTGTACAAATGGTATTATTCGTTGGTAAAAGATATTAACAAATTAGACCAAACGGCTCTTAAAACTAAAACCGCAGAATTAATAAAAGACAAAACAAATCCTAAAGAAAAAGCAAAAGCAATTTACAATTGGGTTCAGGAAAACATTCACTATGTGGCTTTTGAGTACGAAATGGGAGGTTTTATTCCGCGTGATGCAGCATCTGTTTTTGATAAAAAATACGGGGATTGTAAAGACATTTCGAACTTATTAAATGAAATGTTTAAAACTGCGGGATTAGAGTCAAACCTAGTCTGGATTGGTACAAGAGATAAACCGTATAGTTTTGTAGATGTTCCAACGCCTTTGGTAAGCAATCACATGATCGCGTCTGTAAAAATAGATAAACAGCGCTATTTTGTTGACGGGACCGATTCTTTTTGTCCGTTTACATTTCCGTCTGCAATGATTCAGGGCAAAGAAGGACTTATAGGAATATCTGAAACTGAATTTGTTATTGAAAAAGTTCCTGTAATAGATAAAAAAGAGAATCATCTAAAAGTTGATATGAAACTTAAAATCAATGATGATGGAGTTCAGGGCGCAGCAAAATTATTGCTTTCCGGTTATGAAAAAAGTGACTTTTTAAATGTTTTAGCTTCTAATAAACAAAAGCAAGACGAAATCTTAAAAAGTGGTCTGACCCGATATAATCAAAAACTCGAAATAGAAAGCACCGAAGTTAAAAAGAATGAGTATGAGAACAAAGATGCGGAACTTTTGTACAATTTTAAACTGGAATCCTGGACAAAAAAAATAGGGGACAAGATAATTGTAAAACCTATTTTGTTAGCGCCTTTTAAAGAATATATCATTGATACTAAAGAACGAAAACTTTCTATTGAAAACGACAATGTGTTTACAAATGACTTTACTTATATCTATGAAATTCCTGAAAATTATCAGCTTGATTTTATTCCGGAGAACAGTAAGAAAGAAAATGAAGTTTTAAGTTATGATATATCGTATAAAAAAGATAAAAAAAGCCTGATCGTATCTCAAAAAATTGCACTTAAAAAATTAGTTATCGACACCAAAGATTTCGACAGCTGGAATGCATTAGTAACCGAATTAAACAGCCAATACAACCAATCTATCATCTTAATAAAAAAATAATGAAAAAAACATTACTAATCCTACTATTTACTTTTTTTATAAAAGCAAACGCACAAGAAATTAAAAGTTACTCCTGGGATGCAGTTCCGTCATTTCAGGCCATTCCTGAAGAATATAAAAAAGAACCCGCTGTAATTTTATTTGATAAAAGATGGGTTCATACCAGAATTAATCCCAATTTGTATGGTTTTGCAAAATTTAAAATGGAACATTTTGCAGTAAAAATAAATGAGTCTTCAGAAATAAGCAAATACAATAAAGTTACTGCAGACGATAATACCACAATTCGTGATACAAAAGATTTTCACGCAAGAGTTATTAAACCTAACGGAGACATAAGAGTTTTATCTGAAAGCCAGATTGTAAATTCGGATCTAAAAAACGTAAAATCGATTGTTTTTGAAGGAGTTGAAAAAGGCGATATTCTGGAGTATTATTTTATTGTAAAAGAAAATCCAACATCAAACGGAATTGAAATTTATCAAAAAGATGCGCCGGTATTGCATGCTGAGTTCACACTTACAGAATCCGGATCGGCTATGTCGAGAGTATATACTTCGGGTGAATTTCATTATAACAAAGTAAAAGGCAAGACTTTTTTTACTGCAGATAATATCCAGCCGCTTGTAAACGAAAAAAGTTCAAAGAAATTTAGAAATCTGGTTAAGGTATTGTATTTAATTACCGGATCTCCTGCCGAAATGAGTAATAAAAAATGGGAAACGTATTTTAAAAATTACATTAAAAACAAACCTTATGCTTTTTCTAATGGCGATGTTAAAAAGCTTGTTCAGAAATTGGATATAAAAGATAAATCTAACGATGAAAAATTAACCATTCTGGACGAATACATCAGAACTCATTTTGAACCTTATGCCGAAGGAGAAACAATTAATACTAAAATTAAGATAACCGAAGGAAATTCGAAATTAGCCAGTAGAGATTTTATTTTTCTGTATAAATACGCTTTTGATATTCTTAAAATTCCATACGAAATCATTGCGACCGAAGATCGTTTTATTGGAGATCTTGACGACGAGATTGTAACGTTTTATGAATTTACCGATATTAATTTTTATTTTAGAGATTTAAATAAATTTATCTCACCAAATGTGGTTTATCTTGCTTACGGAAAACCAAGTTATGAATACCAGGATACAAAGGCAAAAGGATATAATGTACAAAAGAAACAGGAAAGTTATGTGTATCCGCTGGTAGTTTCATCAGATTTTACTAAAATAGCAACAGAGTCAGTTGTAACTTTAAATCCCGATTTATCAAAAGTAACCATAGATAAAAAAATGTCAAGTACTGGTTATACAGGTCAAATGTTGCGTTATTCGTATAATGATTTGTCTAATAATGAAGAAAAAAAGGAGCTTACAGATTTTGTAAAAGATGTGTTACTTGATGATATTGATGTAAAGGTTTTAGAACAAAAAGCCGAAAATTTAGAATTTAAAAATAATTATACAAATACGCCGTTTATTATTAATTCAAAACTGGAATCGGTAGAATCATTTACTGAAAAAGCAGGAAATCTGCTTTTGGTTAATCTAGGAAAGATGATTGGAAAACAGGCGAATCTTTATCAGGAAAATACCAGAAAAACAGATATTGATTTAAAATACACAAAAGAATATCATCATAGTATTGTCTTTAACATCCCGAAAGGATATCAGGTAGATCATTACAATGATTTAGTGATAGACAAACAAATGAAATTTGATGAAAGCAAAAACTGTTCGTTTAAATCGACTGTAAAAGTAGATGGAAATCAGATTATCATCACAATTGATGAAAAGTACAAAGCAATAAATTATCCAAAAGAGATTTATCAGGAATATAGAAAAGTATATAATGCATCTGCAGATTTTAGTAAAGCAAGTATTGTGTTAAAGCCAATTAAGAAGAAATAAAATTGGGATGAGAACCGTACGATAAAATCGTACGGTTGAAATAAAATATTAATTTTGATATTTTTAAAACAATAAAATAAAAAACCATTGCGAACTTTGCAAAAAACTTTGCAGCCTTCGCGGTTAAAATAAATAAGAATGACTAATATTCAATTCATTGCCAAGACTGTACAAACAGCAGCAATCAACATTCAAAACACGGTAAAATTATTAGAAGAAGATTGTACGATTCCGTTTATTTCGCGTTACCGAAAAGATACAACCGGAAATCTTGATGAAGTGCAGATCGAGCAAATTGCAAAACTTCAAAAAGATTATGAAGCAATTGTAAAACGTAAAGAAGCGGTTTTAAAATCGATCGAAGAACAAAAAGCACTTACGCCGGAATTGAAACAAAAAATTGAACAAAGTTTTGACTTACAGGAAATTGAAGATTTTTACCTTCCGTACAAAAAGAAGAAAAAAACAAAGGCAGATGTTGCGCGCGAATTTGGTCTTGAACCATTGGCAAAAATAATCATGTCTGAGAATGATGTTGATATCGATTTTATTTCGACGCAATATCTGAATGAAAATGTGATTAATGAAGAAGCTGCGATGCAAGGCGCCAGAGATATTGTAGCCGAATGGATCAACGAGAATATTTATGTTCGTAAGCAATTGCGAAGATTATTTAATAGAAAAGCAACAATTGGAACCAAAGTCGTAAAAAAGAAAGCTGAAGAAGAAGGAGCGCAAAAATTCAGTCAGTATTTTGACTGGGAAGAACCGTTGACAAAAGCACCTTCACACCGATTATTGGCCATGCTTCGTGCAGAAAATGAAGGTTTTGTCAAGATGAAAGTAGATGTTGATATCGATGAAGCTTATGATATTATTGATGAAATTATCATTAAAAAACAAAATAGTACTACAGCTCATTTGCAATTGGCGATAGAAGATAGTTACAAGAGATTGTTGAACCCGGCAATTGGAAACGAAACTTTGCAAGAAGCAAAAGCCAAGGCAGATGCCAATTCGATTCAGGTTTTTGCCAACAATTTAGGGCAACTTTTATTGGCGCCGCCGTTGGGTGAAAAACGTATTCTGGCAATCGATCCAGGATTCAGGAGTGGTTGTAAAGTAGTTTGTCTGGATGAAAAAGGTGATTTATTGTATAACGAAACGATTTATCCGCATGCGCCTCAAAATGAAGAAGCAATGGCAATCAAGAAAATCCGTTCGATGGTAAACGCCTATCAAATTGATGCGATTTCTATCGGGAATGGAACGGCTTCGAGAGAAACGGAATTTTTCATCAAAAAAATCGCATTCGACAAACCGCTGCAGGTTTTTATCGTTTCTGAGGCTGGAGCTTCGGTATATTCTGCGTCAAAAATTGCACGTGAAGAATTTCCTAATTATGACGTTACGGTTCGTGGATCGGTTTCTATAGGAAGACGACTTTCAGATCCTTTGGCAGAATTGGTAAAAATCGACCCGAAAGCCATTGGCGTAGGCCAATACCAACACGACGTTGACCAAACCAAACTAAAAGAAGAATTAGATAACACTGTAATTCGTTGCGTGAACTCGGTTGGAATCAATATCAACACGGCAAGTAAACATTTACTAAGTTATGTGAGTGGAATAGGAGAGAAGCTTGCTGAAAACATTGTACAATACCGCTCAGAAAATGGTCCGTTTGAAGACAGAAAGCAATTGAAAAAAGTGCCTCGTTTAGGCGAGAAAGCGTATCAACAAGGCGCAGCTTTTATTAGAATTTCGAATGCTAAAAATCCGCTGGATAATTCGGCTGTACATCCGGAAGCTTATCCGGTTGTCGAGAAAATGGCGAAAGATTTAAAACTTTCGGTAAACGACTTAATTGCCAACAAAGAGAAAACAGCCCTAATTAAGGCCGAAAACTATATTACACCTGAAATTGGTTTACTTACACTAAAAGATATCATAAAAGAGCTTGAAAAGCCCGGATTAGACCCAAGAAAGTCGGCTAAGGTTTTTGAGTTTGATGCCAATGTAAAATCAATCAAAGATTTGAAAACCGGAATGATCTTACCAGGAATTGTGAATAACATCACCAATTTTGGTTGTTTTGTTGACATCGGAATCAAAGAAAGCGGATTGGTTCACATTTCTCAATTGAAAGCAGGATTTGTAAGCGATGTAAACGAAGTTGTTAAGCTTCACCAGCACGTTGATGTGAAGGTTACTGAGGTTGATGAGGATAGAAAACGTATTCAGTTAACGATGGTACTTTAATAAATTCCAAAAAATAAATTCCAAATTCCAAAACTGGACTAATAAATAAAAAACTCCCAAATTGCAATTGTAATTTGGGAGTTTTTATTTTTAAGCTTATTTCAAAATCACTTTTTTAGTAATACTTTTAAAATCATCATTGGATATTTTTATTAAATAAATTCCGGACGATTGATTAGCCAAATTAATCTCGGTATTTTCAGAACTTGTTTTTTGTTGATGAATAACAATCCCGGAAGGAGAAATTACTGAAATAGTCGATTGCTGAGGCGCATTCACAGTAATGCGATCAGGACTTGGATTTGGGAAAAGCGTAACAGTAGATTTCTCGATATCAAAATCACCAATAGATAAATTGGCAGTTGGAGGGAGATAAAAATTACCCGTTAGTAAAAAGGAGTACAATGTTTTTAGAGTATGATTAAAGTAGCTGTTAGGCTCGTTTAAGTTATTTAAGTCATTATAAGAAGCATCTAAATGTGCCTGATTTTCGCCCGCCATTGCTGCGCAGGCAAAAGCCCCAACAAAAGTAGCGTTGTGCCATTGTCCTATTAAAGTTCCGTTTTGGTTATACCCATCTTTTATATTTGCAGATCCGCCAAGATTTACGCGCACAAAATCCGATGATTTTTTAGCATAAACTTTTGCATCGGCATTACCAAACCATAAATAATCAACTGCTATTCTCCATGGCGTTCTTGCAGCATCATAAGTATAGGTTTTTCCTGCGTTATTATATCCTCCGGCTTGAGAAGAATACGCTCCGGATTCTGAACACCAGTCCGAAACTAATCCGCCAACAGCATTATTTAGAGTTAAGTTATTGTTGATAATTGTATACGATTTTGCAGCAACAGCATTCCAGAAAGAAATATCATTAGTAAAAGTTCCAAAAACCCTGTAATAAGCAGGAGAAAAATAAGAAGGATTGGTAATTTGGCTTCCGCCGAATTGATCTCCGGGTTTTAAAACAAAAGTATTCGCTTCGATTTCATGAGCTTTAATGGCTGCAATCAATGTTTTAGCATCATTTTTATAATTTATAGCGCCGGTACTTGCCCATTGATAATCGGCAACAATAAGAGCAAAAGCAGCGTCAAGTTCGGCATCTGTTGCACCATTGGCACCATTAATTCCGGAACAACCGTTGATTTTCCAGTTCATCACGCCATTAGCATTTACATTGTCCTTATAATATAACCAAAGACCGTCAAATAAGGTTTTATCGCCTGAATAAACGGCAAGCAACATTCCGTAACCAATTCCTTCAGATACAGTTTCAGAAGGATTATCAAATTTTATTCTAAAACGGTTATTAGAACAGGGCGTAACAAAATTGTCTTTCCAGATTTTATAATTGTTTTGGGCGTCGAGACTATTTCTTGTCGATGCCATAAGACCATTTGTAAATACAAAATTTGCTGGAAAGGGCTGCTTTTGTGCATTACTTTTAAAGCACAACAAAGCAACAGTAATCAGAAGTAGGTTTTTCATAATTATTGTTATTTGATTTAGGGACTATAAAAGTAAGTTTTTTTATATAAAACAAAAACCCCAAACTACAATTGTAATTTGGGGTTTATAATAAGGGGTTAAATTCTTATTTAATTTCTTCTTCTTCTTTTTTAACAGAAGGTGCAGGTGGAGTTTGATCGTCTTTAGCAGCGTTCTTAAATTCCTTAATTCCGCTTCCTAAACCTTTCATTAATTCCGGAATTTTTTTACCTCCAAAAAGTAATATAACGATACCTACTATTACGAGGATTTCTGTAAGACCTAATCTTCCCATGGTTTGTATATTTAATGCCTAAGCAAATTGTTTTCTAATTGAACCGCAAATGTATATAGAATATACGAAGAACAACAAGATTTGGATTAAAATATTTGTTTCTTATAGCGTTAAATATTTTATAAATTACTGAAATAACGGTATTCGATAGTTTCTGTCAGGCATCAACAACGCGATTAATTATTATATTTGCTCGTATAAATAACCATAATGACTAAGAAAAAATTCAATTTCAGAAAAAATTTATTCATCAAAAACCGATTGGTAATTTTGAATGAAGATACTTTCGAAGAAATTTTTTCATTCAAACTAAACTTAATGAATGTTTTTGTAACGTTCATGTTAGGAGGAATATTTTTAATTTTAATTACTACTTTTATCATTGCTTTTACGCCTTTACGCGAATTAATTCCCGGATATTCTTCGACTGAATTAAAAAAGAATGCGACTGAACTGGCGATCAAATCAGATTCGTTAGAAACCGCTTTAAAGAAAAATGAAGCCTATATAAAAGGAATTCAGAAAGTTTTGAAAGGCGAATTAGAATATGCAAAATTCAATAAAGATTCGATTTTAGCAGATGCTGACGAACCTTCACAAGTAAATATGAAAGCTTCTGAAGAAGAAATTAAACTAAGAGATGAGGTTGCAAAGATGGAGAAGGAGTCGGGCGAAAAAACCCGAAGTAAAAACAAAAGTGACAAGAAATAATACCATAACAAATGTCGATTAAGTCAGTAGCGGCAAAACTATTTGCCAGCAAAATATATTATAAAACACAGGCTTGGGCTAATAAACCGGTCGAAACTCAACAAGCGGTATTTAAGAGTTTAATAAATAGTGCCAAAGAAACCCAGTTTGGTACAGATCATCATTTTGATAAAATAAAAACAGTTCATGATTTCAGGAAACGTGTCCCGATTCGTGATTACGAAGATTTAAAACCCTATATCGACAAAGTGCGAATGGGAGAAAAAAATATTCTCTGGAGAGGGAAACCGCTTTATTTTGCTAAAACATCAGGCACAACTTCCGGCGCAAAATATATTCCGCTGACCAAAGAATCAATGCCTTATCATATTGAAGCTTCACGAAATGCAATTCTACATTATATATACGAAACCGGAAATGCTGATTTTGTTGATGGAAAAATGATTTTCCTGCAGGGAAGCCCTATTTTGATTGAAAAATACGGAATCAAATTTGGAAGATTATCCGGAATAGGAGCGCATTTTGTACCCAAATATCTTCAAAAAAACAGAATGCCTTCTTGGGAAACCAACTGTATCGAAGATTGGGATACCAAAGTAAATGCCATTGTAGAGGAAACTATCGATCAGAATATGACCATAATTTCAGGAATTCCGTCCTGGGTTCAAATGTATTTTGAACGTTTGCAGGAAAAAAGCGGAGGAAAGAAAATTGGTGATTTGTTTAAAAACTTCAATCTGTTTATTTATGGAGGAGTCAATTATGAACCTTATCGCGCCAAGTTCGAAAAAATGATTGGGCGTAAAGTAGACAGCATTGAGTTGTTTCCGGCTTCAGAAGGTTTCTTTGCCTATCAGGATTCTCAAAAATCAAAAGGAATGCTGTTATTGCTGAATTCAGGAATTTTTTACGAGTTTATAAAAGCAGATGAATTCTTTACAGAAAATCCAAAAAGCTACACCATTGGCGAAGTAGAAATGGGTGTGAATTATGCCTTGATTGTTTCTACCAATGCAGGACTTTGGCGTTATAATATTGGCGATACGGTGCAGTTTACTTCGTTATTTCCGCACAGAGTTATCGTTTCCGGCCGAATCAAGCATTATATTTCTGCTTTTGGAGAACATGTTATTGCAAAAGAAGTCGAAAGTGCCATGAAAGAAGCCACAGCAGGAACCAAAATTGTAATTAACGAATTTACTGTTGCACCGCAAATAAATCCGTCAAGCGGATTACCGTATCACGAATGGTTGGTAGAATTTGAAAATGAACCTGAAAATATTGAATCTTTCGCCGAAGCAATTGATGATTCGATGCGAAAACAAAATATTTATTACGACGATTTAATTACAGGAAATGTATTGCGAAAAGTAGTTGTAACCAAAGTTTCTAAAAACGGATTTCAGGAATACATGAAATCGCAGGGAAAATTAGGCGGACAGAATAAAATTCCGAGATTATCGAATAACCGTGATATTGCCGATAATTTGAAGTAGAAAAATTTTATGAAATATAAATATCATTTAAGACCAGGATATAAATCTCAAAAATTATTGATTGAAATTTTTAGTGGTGCTGAAAATGAAGATTTTTTCACAGACTTTTTTGATTCAATAATAGAAATAAATCCAAAAGTGGATACAATCAATGATCTTTGGATAAATGATGAATATCTATTATACATTAATTCAGATATTGGTTCATTTTCTATTTCAAAAGACATTAGGGGCTTCGCATTTATAATGTCAGAAGAGAACCAGGAATGCCTGAACAAAATAAATTTAATATTATTAAAAAATCAAAATTTTCAGAAAGTAGAAGTTAATTTTGATAATTATAAATAAAAAACAGTTTGAATTTAGTTTTAAGATAATAAAGCTTTAATACAGTTTTGATTTTTAATTCCTAATTTCGTTTAATAAAATAGATATTATATCTTCTCAAACAGAGGATTTTTTAAATAAAATAGCATGAAAGAAACCAAAAATATATCAAGATCAAGAGCGCAGGAATCATCTGCAGCCATCGAAAAAATGTACATTACAATGCGTCACCTATTTAACCGTGGTTTTTATAAACCAATGGGAGTTTCGGGTGATAGTTTACGTGAATCATTATTAGCATTACGTCCGGAAATTTACGGAAATATAGGCGAAGAAAAAGTAGAACTAAACGGACTATTGTACGTTATAGAGCGTTTACCAATAGGAATCGAACAATGCCGATTCATCAATTTAACTTCAGATGAAGGATATTCTAAATCGCATTTTCAGGCAATCGTTCCTCCAAAAAGAAGAAGAAATTGTTACAGAATCGATGAGGAACAAATGAATGTTGAAATCACTCGCGGGAGATCAGATATTTATGATATCCTGACGCATTTGACATTTATTTTTATTGAATCTCATAAAATAAAAAACAGGGTTTTATTAGACGATGGTGGCGAAGTTTCGCGCGATTGGTTAAAATTAGAACAAGCCGTTTTACAAACCAAAAAGCTTTCTCAAATCGAAAAAGAAAAAGCAATTTCGCATGTTGCAAACATTTTAGCCCGAACTTTTGAGGAGGTTTTGGATATTTATGATGCTTTTGGTTCAGAAAATGCTCCTGATCGTTTCCTGCATGTTATTTATTGGTTAGGAAAATTAGCCATCGAAGAAGTTATCGAGAACAATAAGCGTACTATAACTTTTAGTCCTGTATTGAGAGAGCGTTTAGGACACCATATTCACGGTGAAATCTGGGCAACCAACATCAAGGAAGTGCTTAAGGCAAACAACCTGTTAAAGCGTCCAATTCACGTAATAAGTGCTAATATGCATAGCGTGATGAATTCTATTTTTGCAACACCGTTGTTGAAAACGAAATTCAAGGACAAGTCAGATTTTTATATCTATGAAGAATTAAGCAAATCAGGTGCAAAAGAAACCAGAAGCATTGTCGAGGAATTAGCCTTAAAAAATGGTATGATTTCACTACCTGATAGTTCAGGAACGAATATCGACGTTCAGATTTTTGATACTGCCAAAATTGACTGGGCAAAAACAGCATTTCCAAAAACTGTTGTTGATGAAGCGGCTCCTGTTATTATTGTAATGGATTATGCCTTTGGTGAGCAGGCTTACGAAACGATCGATGAACTTTTAAAACCATACAAAAAAGAAACTTTACTAAATGTAAAATCAGTTTCTATAATGGGTAAAGCCGGAATTCTGGAAGGCGGAAAAGGCGATATCATGATCCCGACAGCGCATATAAACGAAGGAACGGCTGATAATTATTTCTTCGAAAATGAATTAACTGGCGCAATGTTCGAAGGAAATGACATTGCTGTTTTTGAAGGTGCCATGGTTACTGTTTTAGGAACATCATTACAAAACAGAGATTTATTGAAATTCTTTCACGAATCGACGTGGGGAGTAATTGGTCTTGAAATGGAAGGATCATATTATCAAAAAGCCATTCAGTCGGCATCGAAAATCAGGAAAAGTGTTCCGCACGATATCAAAGTTCGTTATGCTTATTATGCCTCAGATAACCCTCTTGAAACCGGAAGTACATTAGCTTCAGGCGGATTAGGAACCACAGGTGTAAAGCCAACGTATTTGATTACTATTAAAATTTTGGAACAAATTTTCAACGTAAAATAAAAAAATAAATGAGTACAAAAGTACCCCAAAACAATGAAGATCAAGAAATTGATTTAGGTGTGATTTCTAAAAAGATAAGTAATTTTTTTCTGGGAATTGGCACTTCTATTTTTAGAATAATTCAGTTTTTTATTCGAAACTGGATCATTGTTTTGATTTTAGTTCTGGCCGGATTTGTTTTGGGGTGGTTTTTAGATAGTACTCAAAAGAGTTACAAACATGAGATTATTGTAGCACCTAATTTTGGAAGCACAGATTATTTGTATACGAAAATTGATTTAATCAATTCTAAGATTAAAGAAGTTGACACTCTTTTTTTAAAGAATAGTGTGGGGATTCAGCAACCCAAAAATTTAAATATTATAGAAGTTAAACCAGTAGCTGATGTTTATAATTTCATTAAAAATAAGCCGGAAAACTTCGAATTAATAAAGTTGATGGCTGAAGATGGTGATATAAAAAAGGTGCTGGAAGACAATATGACCAGTAAAAATTACACCTATCAAACTATTATTTTATCGACTAAAAAGAAAATATCTGAAGATAATTTGATAAAACCACTTTTAAAGTATTTGAACACAACAGATTACTATAATAAAATTCAAAAAGAGGTTTATAAAAATATAGAAGTCAAAATGAAACAAAATGATTCTATAATAAAACAGATTGATGGCATATTAAGTAATTTTTCAAACTCCACAAGTGGAGCCCGTAAAAATGAAAAACTGATATATTATAATGAAAACACACAGTTAAATGATATTTTAAAAACCAAAAAAGATTTGATTAATGAACAAGCAAATCATAGGATAGATTTAATTGGCTATGATAAGATTATAAAAGAGAATAGTGTTACTAGCAATTTAGAATCTATTAGATATGTGAAAGGTTATTTAAAGTTTATATTACCTATTTTATTTATTGCTCTATTTGGTTTTATATATCTTTTTAAAGCTTTTTATAATAGGCAAAAGGAGTTAACTACTTTCTAATTCTTTTTAATATTAAAATTATATTTTTGTCAAAAAATTGAATATGAATATAAAAATAATAATTATAGCTTTTGTTTTTGGATTGTTTTTCTCTTCTTGTAAAGAAGAAAAAAAAACTGTGGTAAAGAATGATTACTCTGTTACTATTGAGGGGGTCTTTTTGAAAAATGATAAACTGCAAGTTTTTTATTTAATAGATGGTAGCGATTGGAAAGATGAAAATTCTGTTTCGCAACCTATATATGCATCGAATGAAATGCAAAAAATTGTATTACATTTTCCTGAAAAAATAGTTCCTGTAAATATAAGGGTTGACTTAGGTTTTAATTCTACACAATCAAATATTACTATTAAAAATATTTCGGTTAAACATAGATCAAAAGTAATTAATGGTGATTTTGAAAAGTATACAAAATATTTTTATCCAAATGAATTTGTAACTTGGGACCCCAATTATTTTGGATATAAACTAAGTGTTGTTAATGAGAAGTATGACCCATTTTTAATGGGAAATGATGAACTGGTGATTCAATTAGTTAAAATAAGTGATGATTATAACTTGTAAACCCAAAAAATAACTTTTTTAGCTGCAAATAGTCATGATTGACTTTCGATCTCTTTATTAATAAAGCTAATGAATTTAAAAAAAATAAAAATTAAAGAGATTCGAAATTATATAATCTACGGCTCAGGTCAGTTTATTAATTTATTATCGCCTTTATTAGTAGCTCCCTATGTAATTTCAGTTTGTGGAATCGAGCAATGGGGAAAAATTGGTGCTGCAACTTCTGTTTATATAATTCTGGGAATATTTATTGATTTTGGTTCTCAGCTTTTAGGTGTTAAAGAAATAAGCTCAAATAAAAACAACCAGGAGAATGTTCGAAACTATTTAAGTATAACTTATGCCTTTCGTTTAATCGTTCTATTGCTTATTTCTACAGGATGTATTTTGTTTTTTATTACGTTTCGAAATCTTGATTTAAAACTCTATTCTTGGGGTTTATGGGCTCTGATTGCGCAATTTTTTAATCCGATTTGGTTTTATATAGGAGTAGAAAATTTTAAACGAATTAATAAAATAATCATCGTATCTAAGACTGTTTACATACTCTTTGTGTATTTAATTGTAAAGCAAAAATCAGATTATATTTATGTTGTTTTTTTACTGGGATTATCAAATACACTTGTTTATTCTTATTATTACTTTAAGATATTTAAGACTTATGATATGTCATTGTTATCAGTTTCTAAGAGTAAATTGATCAGTAATGTGAAAAAAGAATTTCCTATTGTCATCTCAAATTTATCAATATCAGTTTATACAAATTTCCCCATTTTAATTATAAAATTTGTGCTAGGAGATTTTTATGCCGGAATTTATAAAATTGGAGACATGTTTTTGAATATCCTAAGAAGTTATTTAGTTGTTTTTTTTAATGTAAGTTTTCCGAAATTTTGTAACCTCTATGGGATAAATAAAAATGAAGCAATTTTGTATTTAAAGAGAATAAACATTGTTAATATTACCTTTTTACTATTAATGATTATTGTTTTATACTTTGTTTCATTTTTCTTAATTAATACATTTGAAATAGACCAAAAGCTTAAAGATTCTTTTTTATTTTGCACAAACTTTTTATTTATTTCATTGATAATTGCGTTAAATGTGCCTTTTTATCAAATACTATTATTGAAAAACCGTCAAAAAAATATTGCCAGAATATCCTTTTTTGGCGCAATGCTAATGTTTGTTAGTTGCTATTTTTTATCATTAAATTTCAATTTAAAAGGAAGTATAATTTCAATATATGTTGTAGAAACCTTTATTACAATTTGTATTATAATGGCTAGTATATCACTTAAAAGAAATGAATAAGTCACTAAATGTTCCGGCAGAATTAGATGCAACTCTTTTGAATTGTAAAGTGTACATTGTACTTCTAAATTATAACGGATCTGCTGATACGATAGAATGTTTAGAAAGTTTACAAAATTTAAATTACTCAAATTATCAGGTTTTAATTATTGATAATAGTCAGGTAGATTCACCTTTTATAACTTTATTAAATTGGGCAATTCTTAAGAATATTAAATTTGATCAAACCACCGAGTCGGAACTTGATCTTGAAATGTTTCAACATCAATTTGTTTTTGTAAAAGCAAAACAAAACAATGGTTTTGCTGCCGGAAATAATATTGCTTTAAAGGCGATTTTAAAGGTTTCCGGATTTGATGATTACGTTTGGTTGTTAAACAATGACACAGTTGTTGACAAAGAAGCTTTAAAAAATCAGATTTCATATGTACTAAAACCTGAGAATAAAAGAATCGGGATTTTAGGAAGTAAATTAATTTATTATTTCGATCAGGATAAAATACAGGCAATTGGAGGAAAATTTAATGAAAACTTTTATATCACAACACATATTGGAGAAGGAGAATCAATAAAAAAAAATAAAGAAGAATTTCAGGAAATCGATTATGTAGTAGGAGCTTCAATGCTTGTATCGCGTCAGTTTTTAAAAGAAGTTGGTACATTAAATGAAGACTTTTTTCTTTATTATGAAGAATTAGATTGGGCAAATAGAGCAAAAAAACAAAACTGGACATTAGATTGGTGTGAAGATTCTATTGTTTTTCATAAAGAAGGAGCAAGTATAGGATCGTCGTATAAATCAACACAAAAGTCTTTTTTTTCTGAGATTAATATATTTAAGAGCAGAAAAATTTTCGTCAAAAAATATTACAAACCTGGTCTGCGATTTTATGTCGCCAGTTTGCTATTGATTTTAAACAGAGTAAGAAAAGGCAAACTTAAATTAGGATTAGCGTTGTTAAAGATTACTTTTGAAAAATGAAAATAAGTGTAAAAACCTTAGTATTTTTTATTGTGCTATTAATGGCTATGTATCAAGATTTTCCTTTGGTAAATATCTTTGGAGAAATTGCACGATCGCCGATTGTTTTTTTTACACTTCCAATGTTACTGTATTTATTAATGCATCAAAAATTAATATTTTCTAAGTATATACGATATTTTATTTACTATTTGTTTTACCTGATTTTATTATCCGTAATATTTTTACCTATTGTTTACTTTGCTAATGGATCTTTTTTAGTCTTAAAAGAGAATATAATTATTAAAGCCATCAAATTATTAGTTTACCCAATCTCAATTTTGATTTTTTACCAGTTTGTTTATACATTACTCATTAACGGAAAAAACAGTTTTAATTCACTTTTTAATGCCGTTTTTAGTGTCCAGATTCTAACAGGTATTTACTTGATTTTTGAAGTATTTTTTTTAAAGAGAGCTTTAATTTTTGCTTCATTTTTGCATTCGAATAATATAAAATATTACAGAGTCAGATTGTTTACTTATGAAGAAAGCTGGGCTGGTACAATATTGACATTTCTTATTTTTTTGCCTATCTTTTTAGTCAATTATTTAGATAAATCCAAAAAGATAAAACGCAGCGTTTACATAATTTCTGGTTTTATATTTTTGTTATATACATTGTTTAGCGAGTCAAAAGGATATTTATTACTGGTCGTTATTTCGGTTTTGCCAATGACAGTTAATTATTTGTATAAACATGATAAATTCAAAAATTTTTTATTAGTCGGATCTCCAATTCTTATTTTAGTCATAATTTTTGTATGCATAATTTTGCAAAAAAATATTGACGAACAATTACATTCAAGTATAACATTTGGTACAAGATTTACATCGTATCTGGCCTCGATACAAGTTTTTTTAACGCATCCTTTTGGAATTGGCTGGTCAGGATTTATTTATTATTTTCCTGAAGCCATTAGAGATGTCATCAATACATCATGGGTAAGTACATTAAATTTAAACGAAATAAAAGTATACTTAACGACTACAAAAGCATTATCAACCAAGACAGATTTTTTTGATAATTTAATGTATGGAGGTGTTGCTTTTTTCATTTTTCACTATCAATTCTTTATTAAAAGATATTTTTTCTTTTCAAAATTTAATCAGCAAAATCTTTTTTTTGTAAAAGTTCCTTTATTATTTTGCATCTTGGCGGGAGTTATTTACATCACTTATTATATAAAATACGAAGTCTGGTTTTTAATGGCTTTTTTAGATGTATTGCAAAGTCGAATGATTAATAAAAAATCAAATATTGATGAAGATAGTCGTTGTAGCTAGTTTTTTTCCTTATCCGGCTTATTTTGGTGGTGCTTATGATGTTTTAGAACGCATCAAAGGATTAAAATACTTAGGACATGATGTTGATTTGATTTGTACGTGCAAAGAAAAACCTGATGATAAAAACGTTCTTTTTATGAAGCAATTCATAAATGAGCTTATAATTGTTCCCAGAAAAAATAAATTAGGTTATATATTTTATAGTGAGCCACTTCAGGCTGTTTCCAGAAAATTGCTAAAAAAAATAACGTTGCAACGGGAATATGATTATGCAATTTTAGAATCTGAAAGCGTCGGAAAAATACTTGAGAACAATAGTTTAAAAGCAAAAAATATTATAATAAGAGTACATAACAATGAAGCTAGTTATTTTAATGAATTATCAAAAAGCACAAAAAACTTCAAAAATAAAATATACTATTATCTTGAATCATTAAAATTTAAAAGTTATTCCAGAAATATTTTTAAGCAATCAGATCGATTATGGTTTATTTCGAATAAAGAAATAAACAACACAAAAGATTTAGATTTATTTAATAAGTCGATCCATCTTCCGGCATCTGTTAATAGTAAATTTGTAAAACAGGAACTATCTACAAAAAATGTACTTTATGTAGGCGCTTTATTTGTCCCAAATAATATGGAAGCTATTATTTGGTATTTAAAAAATGTACATTCTTTGTTAGTTGATGAACATAATTACAAACTGACAATCGTGGGAAGTACGGGAGAATTTGAGTCTGAAACATATCAAAAAATATTGGCTGGTTATTCTAATGTTGAGATTTACTTAAATCAAAAAGATTTAAGTAATCATTATTCCAATGCAACAGTTTTTATAAATCCAATGTTACATGGAGCAGGGGTAAAGTTAAAATCGATAAATGCAATTCAAAATGGACTGGTTTTAGTTTCTTCAAAAACCGGAGCCGAAGGTATTGGTTTAATAAAAAATGAAATGTATCTGGAGGCAATGAGCCCAAACGATTTTGTAAAGGCGATTTTAAAAGTGTTTAAGATGAAAATAGAAGACAAACAAGAAATGGTTGCAAACGCACAGCATTTTTTAAATCAAAACAATTACTTGTCTATTTTAAAAAATGAATTTCAGGATGAGTAAAAGTAAAATAGACTTTTATAATTATGCAACGATATTTTTAGCATCGTTTCCCATACTCGGACTTAAAAAAACGACTTTGGCGGTTATTTTGTGGTCGTTTTTTTCGCTTATTATTTTACTTTCTGAAAAAACATATCGATCAGTTCTAAAAATGGACAAAATTAATATGTTGGTTTTATCAGCGTATTATTTGGCATTTGTAATTGGTTTTTTCTTTATCGAGGATAAAATTTTAGCAACTAAATTTTTAGAAAAAAACATCGCTTTTTTGATTTTTCCGGTTTTTATGATTGTAAATAAAAATTTGATTTATAACGATACTTTAAAAAAAACAATACAGGTTTTTATACTTTCCAATATTATCTTAGCCGCCTATATCTGGATTGTCATTTTATCTAATGGATATTTAAAAGTAATGCAATCAGATACTTATTACAATCCAATTATCAGAAATTTTTTTAGTGATATATCCGAAATTCACCTTCCTTATTTGGGTATTTTATTTGTGTTTTCAAGTTTAATGCTGCTGCAGGATATTTTTTCAAGTAAAATAAAAATTACGAATTTAAATATTTTGAGATGTTTAGGTATTGGTTTATTGGTTTTCTCCGTGATTAGTTTTGCGGCAAGATTAGCTCTTGCTTTATTTTTATTGATTTCGCTTTTTTTACTATTTAAAATAACTACTTCTATCTGGAGCAAAATTATTTTTGTTAGTGTTTTACTTTCAGTGGTTTTTTTAACTTTTGTAATTCCATCTTCTAAGAAGAGAATCGATGAGATTTACAACACGAAACTTATATTACCGAACAAAAATCAAAAATCAGAAGAGGTTAATTTTAGATATGGAATCTACCATTGTGCAAGTTTAATTTTAAAAGATAATTGGATAACAGGCGTTGGTCCCGGAAACGTTCAAAAGGATTTAAATAGCTGTTATAGTGATTATACATATAAAAATTACGATGATTACTCCAAAATAGATTATAACTCACACAATCAGTATTTGGACATCTTGCTTAAATATGGTATTTTTGGTTTAGTCTTGTTTTTAGTTTTTTTATTTTGGGGAATAGCAAACACCAATTTGTCATATAGAATTTTTTTATTTTTAATAGTGATGGCGATGCTAACCGAAAACATATTGGATAGACAAGTTGGAATTATATTTTTCACTTTCTTCAATTCTCTTTTTTTTATAAACCCAACAAATTATTTTGAAAAAAGCACTAATTAGCGATTGGTATTATGTAAACGGAGGTGCTGAAAAAGTAATACATTCGATAAATTCAATCTGGGAAGATTTTGATAATTTTGCCCTTATTGATTTTTTGAATGACGAAGATCGAGCCTATATTTTAAACGGAAAAAAAGCCAAAACAAGTTTTATTCAAAAGCTGCCAACTGCAAAACAAAATCATAGAAAGTTTTTACAATTATTTCCAATTGCAATTGAGCAGTTTGATTTAACAGATTATGAATTAATTATAAGTTCCTCATCAGCTGTGGCAAAAGGGGTTAGGACTCATAAAAACCAATTACATATTTGTTACTGTCATTCTCCAATGCGATATGCCTGGGATTTGGAGGATCAATATTTAAAAGATTCAGGCTTAGACAAAGGTTTAAAGGGATTTTATGCAAAATATGTTTTGAATAAGATCAGAGAATGGGATGTTACAAATTCAGAAAATGTAGATTATTTTATTGCTAATTCCAATCATATCGCCCAAAGAATAAAGAAAATTTACAATCGTGAATCAACGGTCATTTATCCTCCCGTTGATATTGATTTTTTTACTTTAGAAGAACAAAAAGAAGATTATTACTTTACCGCTTCCCGATTAGTTTCGTATAAAAAAACACAACTAATTGTTCAGGCTTTTAATGAATTGCCGCAATTAAAATTGATTGTAGCTGGTGACGGACCTGAGTTTGGAAAACTTAAGAAAATAGCGAATAGCAACATAGAATTTGTTGGTTTTGTAGATGCTTTAAGGTTAAAAACATATATGCAAAAAGCAAAAGCATTTGTTTTTGCTGCCGAAGAAGATTTTGGTATTACCCCTGTAGAAGCTCAAGCTTGCGGAACGCCGGTTATTGCTTTTGGAAGAGGAGGAACATTAGAAACAGTTGTTGAAAATAAAACAGGAGTTTTTTTTCAGGAACAATCACCCCAAAAAATAAAAGAAGCTGTAATTAGTTTTGAGAAGATTAAATTTGATCCAAGAATAATCAGGGAACATGCCATGAAATTTTCGAAACAAAGGTTTGAAAATGAAATGAAAGACTTTGTTGAAGAAAAATTTAACTAATTTTCACAAAAAACAGAAAAAACCTATTTATTTATTATTTTTTTTAATAATTTTTTTCTTATAATTGTAAGTTATTTAACCAATTAAAAACTTAAAAACTTATGAAATCTTTATTATTATTAACTGTTCTTTTTACAAAGCTGTGCTACAGCCAAAATACATTTCAATCTTATGGAAATGTTGGAATAGGTACATTATCTCCTAATACCGCGCTACACGTAAATGATGGAGATATTTCGATTACTGGTGCAAATCAAAAAATTGGGTTTGCAACCACAGATAATTTTACAAATGGCTTTGGTACAATTGCTAATTATGGAATGTCTATTTTTAAAAATGAAGCAAATGAACCTATAATAGCTCATTCGGGTTATTCTGGATTAAATTTTTATACTAGCGGAGGAGCGGAGAGAATGCGAATTTCTTCAAATGGAAATGTTGGTATTGGAACTACAACTCCCAATGTAAGACTGCAAGTTAATGGAGACATTTCTACTTCAGATCTCAATTCAAAAATAGGCTTTAATGTATTGGATACTTTTTCTACTCCAATGAGTAATATTGCGCACTATGGAATGTCTGTTTCTAGAAATTCTTCTAATGAACCAATAATATCGCATTCTGGTTATTATGGGATAAATTTTTTTACAGATGGTTTAGAAAGAATGAAAATTAATATATCTGGAAATGTAGGTATAGGATCAATTAATCCAGATGAAAAACTTACAGTAAAAGGTAAAATTCATGCAGAAGAAGTTAGAGTTGATTTAGAGGTACCCGCGGATTATGTTTTCCAGAAATATTACACAGGAAAATCGTCTTTAAAATCTGACTATGTAATGCCAACTTTAAAAGAAATCGAAAAATTTACTAAAGAAAACAACCATTTACCTTATGTGCCTTCTGCTCAGGAAATTAAAGATAAAGGATTGCAATTAGGTGAAATGAGTAATATTTTGTTACAAAAAATAGAGGAACTAACACTTTATATTATAGAGCAAAATAAAAAGATAGAAGCTTTAGAAGCCAAAGTGTATCGATAGTAACCAAAATAAATTGATTATGAGAAATTTTACACTGATATTTCTATTTCTGATTTCTATTTGTTTTTCTAATTGTGCAGAATTTCAATATTCAGCAAGAAGAAAAAGTCAAAAATATAGTGTTCAAAACTGTAAAGAAATTTATGGAAAATGGGAAAAATTTAGTGAAAGTATTGATGTTAAAAATTGGCAACAAGAACATAAACCTAAAATATGGATTTTTAATGAAGATGGGACACTTGTGGTAGACAATAAAATAATGCCTTTTAAAATAGAAGATGATTGTTTAAAATTAATTATTGGAACCGATTCTAATTCTTTTGCGATATCGCAGACTAAAGACACATTGTATTTATTAAGAAGATCGATCTATAGTATAGGGTCATATAGTGTTAGCCTAAAAAAAATAAATTAAAATGAAAAAAGAGATAATTTTAATAATTTTTCTTTTTATAAGTACTTTTTGTTATCCACAACGATGTTTAACAGATGAGTATTTACAACAAAGCAAAAATAAAGATCCTCAATTAGAGCAAAAAATAAAGAATATTATAGCCAGTTTTAAAAGCAATGAAACAAATGAAACAAAAAAGCTATCTTCAACACAAGAAGTAATTGGAGAAGAAATAGTAGTAATTCCTGTAGTTTTTAATGTGATTCATAATGGGGAACCCTTAGGTACGGGAAAAAATATATCAATGGATAAGATCGAAGAACAAATTAACATAATGAATGAATTTTATAGTGGAAAATATGGAGGTGTTGATACTAGAATTAGATTTTGTTTGGCAAAACAAAATACCGTAGGACAAGCAACAACAGGGGTTAATCGTTTTTTTGGAGATTCATTTTACGAAATGGTCATCCCTCTTTCATTTAAACCCTATTGGATTTTTAGTTCCACAAAAAATAAACAAATAAAACAAAATATTACGTCAGGTTTTCCAAGTAGTTTTTTTTTAAATGTTTGGACAACTGATTTAAAGTTTAGAGGAGTAGATGATTTGCTTGGATATTCTTCATTTCCTTTTGATGGAGATAATACTTTAGATGGTATTGTTTTAGATTACCTTCAAGTTGGAATTAATGTAACAGCAAATATCAATGATCCCAATTATTCTAACGGTAGTACTTTGGTGCATGAAGCAGGTCATTGGTTAGGACTTTTTCATGTTTTTGAAGGTTGCCCTGAAAATCCAGATGAAGACAATTGTAATGAGAGAATTGATATTCCATGCGACATTGAGGGAGATATGATTTGTGACACAGATTTAGTACCACATTCGGGGATGTATAACATTTCAATAGGAAATTGTTTGGGTTATAATTGTAATGGACAAACGACAAATGTAGTTCAAAACCTTATGGATTATCAAGTTGCCTCAAGATATTATTGCCAAACAAAATTTACTCTTGGTCAGAAAAAAAGAATGAAGAGTATGTTGTCCTATTACAGACCATCAATTTATAATCAAGGGATGGTGATGGATCTTATTTCTTGCAAATCGTATTCTATGAGTGGTGGAGGCGGTGGTGGATGTAGTGAAGATGCGACATTACCAGTACAAAAAATAATTATACCAACTGTTTATCAAGACTTATCGCAATTAGTTGGTGCATCAGTAAAGTTTGGAGAAAGATTGGAAGTAAATGATAAGTGGTTAGTGACAATATATAATACTACAGCATATTATCCTGCTGGGACACCTAAACCAAACGTGCCAATTACAAATTCTTTAATTATTTATAAACGTGAAGGTTGTAAATATGCCTTGCATCAAATGATTGATATTAATCTTAGAAATTCTCAACGAACAACCGATTTTGGCTTACTATTAAATGGGAATGAAATAATAGTTAGTTCTGCTGTAAATGATGAAGTTTCTATATGTCGTTTAAATGAATCAAATGATAAATGGGGAATAGTACAACAAATTCAAAATCTCACATCAACAAGTGAAGTTGGAAGTAGTACTTATACTATAGGCAGATTTTTATTTATCTTAGAAAGAAATACTAATGCCGATAATATATTTAGAGTCTATTATAAAAATGATAATGGGACTTATGTTTTTCATCAAAACATTGCAGTATCTGGATTTAGTATGCCTAGTTTTGGAAAACTTTTACAATCAGGAAATTTTAAAAAAGGAATTGTGAATTTTAACTCGAGTACATTTATAGGATCTTATGATCCACCTGAAATTTTAGTGTCCAGATATAATGGTACAGGCTTTGTCATGTTTGAACTAAATAGCAACAATATGTGGGTTGTTGCAAATACAATACAACCTGCAGGCATGCCAAGTACAGAAAGAATTAGTGATATCGAAGCATCGAAAGATTTCATTTATGTATTAACTAGTGCTCAAACAGGACCTCAAGGATCTTTACCTGACATATTGTACTTATATTCATATAGAATAACTCAAAATAGTTCAAATCCATTTCAAAGTTCTTATAGTAAACAAGCATTAATCAGTAGTACTGATGCCATATATGGAGATGTTAAATTACAAGTATTTAATGATCAGTTTTTATTTGTTGACAATACAAAATACCAACCATTGAGTTTGTTTTATAACTTAAATTCAAGCACCACTAATTTTCCTAATTGGCTAAAAAAGGAAAGTAAAAAGATAACTTGTTCAAATCCAGCGGGAGATCCGGATGATTTTGAAGTATTTGGTAATTTGTTATTTTACGGGTATGGACAATCTTTGATTCAAATTTATAATATATCAGATATTCTTAAAAGAGAAGGATTTGATCAAACATTTATTGATAATTCAGATTTTTATAATAAAAAGGTAAATTTAGTTCCCGATAATTATTCTACTTCTGCACAAAAAATAACAGTTGCAGAATCCAGTCCAATAGAATTTAATTATGTAGAAAAAGAGTTTGTAGCCAACGAAAGAATCATTCTAAAACCAGGTACAAGAATATCTTCTGGTTCAAAAGTTAAATTGAAGATTTCGGATAGTTTTGGTCTTTGTAATTCAATTGTAACATCTAAAAAAAGCAATAACGAAACAGATATTATAAATGATTATTTAAGCGAAAAGGAAGATGAAAATTTTTATAAAAACAAAGAGAAAGTAATACTTTATCCAAATCCTAATTCAGGTATTTTTACAATATATTTTGGTAGAGAAAATACTAAACCAATTAGTTGCACAATCTATAATAGTGTTGGACAATTAATATATCAATCTATTTCAGAAAAATCAGATATTGAAATAAATTTGCCAAATTTAGCACCAGGTAATTATATAGTAAAGCTTAAAGGAGATAATTACAATGAAGCAATTAAATTTATAAAACAATAAATAAAAATATTTTGAAACTGCCTAAAATAATTAGGCAGTTTTTTTTTAGAATAGTTTCTATAATTTTCAAATAAGTTACATTTGCGTTGAATAAATAATTATCATGAAAAGAATACTTATTACCGGAGCTGCAGGATTTTTAGGATCGCATTTGTGCGATCGTTTCATCAAAGAAGGATATTATGTTATCGGGATGGATAATCTGATTACAGGAGATCTTAAAAACATAGAACATTTATTCAAGTTAGAGCATTTTGAATTTTACCATCATGATATCACCAAGTTTGTTCATGTTCCTGGTGATTTAGATTATATTTTGCATTTTGCTTCGCCAGCAAGTCCGATAGATTACTTGAAAATTCCAATTCAAACCTTGAAAGTAGGATCTTTAGGAACGCATAATTTGTTAGGATTAGCGCGCGTAAAAAAAGCCAGAATTTTGATTGCTTCAACTTCTGAAGTTTACGGAGATCCATTGGTTCACCCACAAACCGAAG
>Ga0247813_10000213_pt1 | contig 66703 bp, 81 predicted proteins | sample UWRJL169409C1_FD_180719 | JGI IMG/M metagenome (GOLD analysis project Ga0247813, IMG submission 180719) | Plant litter microbial communities from Arlington Agricultural Research Station in Wisconsin, United States - UWRJ-L169-409C-1 | ecosystem: Environmental > Terrestrial > Plant litter >... | reverse complement strand
TGTCCTTTCACGACAGGAAAGTGGTAGCCGATAGGGGTAACGCTCCCCTGTTCCTGTCGTGAAAGGACAGTGTATTAACTTCTATACGAATCGGCCATAAAAAAGAGGAGTAGGCAAACCATGCTAAATGCGATGCGCTTGCTTACTCCTCTTCAACTAAAAAGAACTTCCTTGCTTCCCATACCCTAGAGTATGCCGGTGAATGACCGGAGTGGCTGTTTTGTTTGGGTAGAGCCTTAGAAACCCATTCGGACTAATCTATGAATTGGAAACAAAGAAGTTTTGATAGTGCTGTCAATAACGTAAGCGAAGAAATTAAAATCTTTTTTAATCGCTCTCTGCCTTATCCCTAAGTCGCACGCCCATACATACTTCTCCATTATCTCCTTTGCATAATACGAATTCGGGGTCAATCTTTCCATGGATTCCCTGTGCCTCGCGGTCAGCTATAACCTTGTTTACACACTGGAAAGCTCCATTGGAAAGCTCGATCATTTGATTTAATGGAATCGGGCTGAACTGGTTAAACGCAAATAATGCTGCGTGCAGGGTAAGGAGCTCTGCTTCCAGCAAGGAGAATGGTGATTCACTAGCTAGCGTATCATCGCGGCCAACTTTGCGGGCTGACTCAATTGCATCAATGAGCGCGGTGTAGAAGGAGTCTGCTGCCTCACGTCCTGTCTTGTTACGGGTGGAGCCGTGAGCACTCATGGAGTAGTTGAAAACTACGTTGGTGAATGCTTGGGCTGCGTGAAATGTCTTTGCTTCGTCTTGTTCGTTCATAAATTTATTTGGTTGTGCAGAAAATATCGAACTGGGGATCGGTGTATTTGATTGAAGAATCAGTGATTCCCCATTGATAGCCGTGAGCTAAAAGAATATCAGTGATGTCTTTCATAGTGGCTCCTTGGCGTTCAAGTGCGCCGTGGTTTACCTCAATGAGCAGGTCGGGCTTGTCGCGGGCGAGGATTTCTTGTGCGGATTTCAGCACTTCAACCTCCCATCCCTCTACGTCGATCTTGATAAAGTGGACACGCCCCTTAACCAGACCTTCGGAAATCTTATCCAGTGGCATTGTGTAGAGTCCACCTGATCCGTGGCGAGATAGCCAAGATGCGCCTGCATTGGTATCCTTCATCAGTGTGGCTGGTTCTCCCTCGGCTGGGCCAATGGCCTTATTCACGGTAAGGGTATTTACCGACATGATTTCATTGTGCTCCATGTTATACTTGAGGCATTCGTAAGCCTCGGGATTTGGCTCAATAGCGATTACTACTCCATCATAGCCAACGTGCTTCGCCATGGTCAGGGCTGTATCTCCGATGAAGGCTCCTGCGTCGATGCATACGCCTCCTTCCGGCACGTTCTTGAGCCAAGGGAGAATTTGCCCCTCTTGGATGTCGAGACGTTTATGTTGCTCGACCCATTTGCTGATGTGCCGCGTATCGGTTTCGATGACGGCGATTCCTTCTTTAGTGATTTTCATTGGTGGAAAGTTTACTGATTTGACCAGACAACCTCGTGAGTAATGGCGTCTTCAACGCGCAGCGTTCCGTGGTTGATTTCTGCGTTGTCGGCAACGGTAGCTGATGGCAATATCACGGGATAGAATCCATCTTCACGAAAGAAAATAAATAGCCGCTTAGGCGAAGCTAACTTTTCCTCACGAGTTAATGGCATGTTGTTTTTCATTCGCTCTGGATTCTTTGCGCCTCGGTAAATGAGGCAAGGAAGTAAGCGGTTTACTAGCTTGACCGCCCTTATTCATTCGTTGCAACTATTCACCGTGAGCAAATACAACCAAAAGGACTACGATTATTTCAACAAGCCACCCCGTAAAGTCGGACGGCTTTCTCAGTTGGGTAAGGCCAATCGAAGGGCTAAGAAGCATATTGGTGATTCAGAGATGGTTAGGGCCGCGAAGATCAGTGATGCGCGGGATGGATACTTTGATGCTGGCCGTTGACAGGTTTTGGGCAGGCTGTCAGAAACTTAGCTGATGAACGATGAACCTACGATTGAGTCAGTGGAAATAAGCGAGGAAGTAGATACGCCTATTGAGGCGACACTGGCTCTACGCCCCGCGCCGAAGCCAAGGGTAAAGAAGCAAATGAGGGAAAAGCATTTCTCAAATGCCTTGGTTATTCGTCGTGAAACTGGGGATAAGGTATTAGTTCCTCTTGAGGCGAAAGATAACCGCCATGCCAACATGGTTGTGGCGTCTATGATGCGAGAATTGGTTAAGACCAATATCGACCTATACAAAAAAAGTGGAGAGGCGTTAAAGCCAAAGGAATTGGCAGACCTTGCTACTGCTGCAAAGCTCGCGGCTGAACTGAGCTATCGTGCGTATGAGCCGGATGCTACTGAAAGGAATGAGGATGGTTCGCTTAAAGCCCCGACTGGAGCGGTGTCCGGCTTGATTACAGGGATGGAGGCTATCGGTAAGGGCATGGCGAACGGGTTTGCTGAGAAACCGCAAGGCTTCGCGGCAATCATGCAGAGCCTAGACGAACTGGGTAAGAAGAATGGTGTTGGGGCGAAAGTGGTAGTCACTGAATCCGTCGCCAAGGAATCGCCCGTTACCGACATCTAATGACAAACGACCAAGTTAAGTTCATCCATTCCCTGCTAGCTGAGGGGAAGGATAAATGGGTAGATGCGGCTAACGCGATTCTTTACGTCTCGCAAGTTCAGGGGCAGGTTGCGCAGTATGCCGAGGCTAAGATTATCGTGAGGGCATTCCTGCAACGTTTGCTGGATAATGACGATTACCTTTTAGCGGCTACCCTCCTGTGGGGCAATACCATGTTCAACGTGGAGCCGATGTTTGTGCGTAGAGTATTTGAATCTCTTAGTAGCCATAATCTCATTCTCTTGCAAGGTGCTGCGTCATCCTCAAAGACTTATAGCGCAGGAGCTTGGATGCTTTTGGACTGGATTCGTGACCCTTATTTTACGACGATCAAGGTTATCTCCCGAGACGAGGGCCACTTGAAGACAAATCTTTTTGCGCATATCTGGTCATTGCTCAAGGCTGCGGCGGTTCCAATTACGGATAACGACGAGCAAAATATTACCTACCGTGAGCATGATCTGTTTATCGGGATGACGGATGCCGGACCTTACTTTGGATTCCACGGGGTTGCGGTTAAACACTCGTCTAGTTCTACGGGTGACTTGAAGGGGTTTAAGCCAAAGCCTGTTCGCAAGACTGAGCATCCTCGATTCGGGTTCATGTCACGGCTTCGCGTGCTAGGGGATGAAACACAGAATTGGCCGGTTGGTCCATTCACGGACTTTGAATCCATCAAGGGGTCAATCAAGGGGAAGGATCACGTTAAGATTGCGTTGGCGTTTAACCCCGAGGATATGAGCAAACTGGTTGTGCAAATGGCAGAGCCTATGCATGGATGGATTGAGGATGACTTGGATAAACTCTATGAGTGGGAGAGCAAGAAGGGGTGGCATGTTACGCGCCTAGATGGTGCGCAGTCGGAGAATGTTCTGGCGAAGAAGGAAATCTATCCCGGCATTCAGACTTACGAGGGATTTCTTAATTACCTAAAGGGTGATGGTGCAGATAGTTCCCCTTCATATTTTTGCTTCTGCCGTGGTTGGCCACCTGTTAAGGGTAGTGCGAATACGATTATTCCTGCAACGTGGACTACTGAGGCACGCGGTGAACCTGTGTGGCTCGGTAAGCCGACGATGGGAGCAAGTGTGGACCTAGCGTTCCAAGGAGCGGACACGGCACAGATGACTGTCTTCAAATGGGGGCTGGCTAAAGGCTGGCGAAGACAGGATGGGAAGTATGAGGACTACTTGGATCGCACGAGCGCGGGGAAGAAGAAGCCGCGTCACGTCTTGGAGATTCACCAGATTATCCAGATGGAGAAATCCTATGACTCTATTCAGATGAGCGAGGAAATCACTGGGCGTTGCAAGATGCTGGGGATTGCTCCTGAGTGGGTGGTAGTGGATAAGTCCGGTAATGGACTTGGCACGTTCTCTCACCTTACCAAATACTGGGGGAAGATCATGGGTATCAACTGGGGTGATGGTGCGACAGACCTGATGGTGCTTTCAGAAGACCAAGAGCCTGCGTCTAATCGTTTCCAAGGGATAAGCTCTGAAATGTGGTTTGCCTTCCGTGAGTGGTTAAACCCAACTGTGGGGGCTATTGTGATTAACCCTGTAGTTCCTTCGTCTCCGATCAATGTCCAGTTGAGTTCTCGCCGATTCAGGTATGCGAAAAACGCAACTATGAAGGTGGAGAGCAAGGATGAGTATAAGGCGAGAAATCAACGTAGCTGTGACGAAGCAGACAGTGTGATTCAGTGTGTCCAGTTAGTCAGGACAAGGGGGCATGTTTTACCCGGTATGGTGGAGCAGATTGATTCTCGGCATACCTCACAAGACTCTGAATCGGTTAAACAGGAAACGGTGGATGAGCCGGATTCTATTTGCGGGGAAGGAAATGGTAAGGATAACCTAGAACTATGAAACAACCTGAGCTAACAAAACGGATAGTGCTTACCCGATTTTGGGTAGGAGATATTGTGTATCACGCCTTGAGCGGCGAACGAGGCATAGTGATTAACGTATTCCTAATGTCGGATAGGCTGGTTCCTCGTTACGACGTTTGCTTCCCTGATAGGGAGACGGATGTTTGTGATGAGATGGAACTGAGCAGCGAACAGGTTTTTGATACTGTTGAGGCCAAGGAGGAGGAAAAAGAAGAATGAAACATATCAATCCTAGCGCACAGCGTAAGCCAATAGGCGGTCATCACTTCACCGATAGGGGGCAGATTATTCGTGCCGATAGTTTTCCTGATCTTGTAAAGGCGGTGCAGGATTATCGGCTGGCGAACTCATGGCCGTTAGGAACTCCGAAGCAGGATGTTCTTGGCTATTACGAAACAATAGCTCCTTGGCTTATCTTGGATGATGGTATGCCGCCGAAACCCGTGGGTATCCCTGCGCATATCCAGCCCCTACGCGAATGGTTAAGCGAAGTATATAAGGCAGGGAATGTAACGCTTTGCTCAAAGACCGAGGCAAAGGAACGTTGGCCGGGGTGCGAGGGATGCAAATATGCATCGGAGATAGACTGGGCCTACTCTCCTGAGACAGAGGAAATGGAGCGCAGGGCTGCGCTTCTCAAGGGGATGAGGGCTACACCACTGGATGACTCATTCTGCCGGTTGCATAAGTGGGCTACATCCGTGGCTACCTACATGCACAAGCCTAAGTTTTCTGAGTCGAACAAGGAGCGTTCACCAGAGGCGTGCTTTGTTCGGAAACTAGGGTAATGTTTTAGCGCATGAAGATATGCCATACAAACGATCTTTGCACAAAGCTACCGACATAGATAAGTGTGGGGTTGCGCTCGGGCATTGGGTTGCCTGTTCCGACAACATAAACTGTAACCTCGTGGTTAGTCTTGTTACTATCTACGCAGCACCAAATGCAGGGTTTCCCATTGGGGTCTAGTCCAGCGTAAAGCGGAGAGGACTGCGACGGTATTTGCAGAGTTTGTTTATCTGTAATTTCAATAGGGTATTTGAAGATTGTATCCATAAATTATTAGCTAATCATTCTTTGTTTATCGAATCTTAGATTCAGTTCTTGCTAAGGCTTCGCGGCACACTACGGATTGTTCTCGGGTAAAAGGGCGAGTGCGGGGTTTCTGGTTATCCTCGATAGTTCAACCCTAGGGGCGTATCATTCGTTAACGCCCTCCCACTTTTTTATTCCCATGCTATGACAGACCAATAAAAAGGCCAAGCCGCACTTGCTGTTGCGCTTACCAATAGTAAGCCTTCGCTGTTTTTCAGTTGCTCGGTCCATGGTCGATTCCATACATGACCAAAGGTAATGATAGCTACCAATGTGTAGATGGTGATTAGGGATTTAGTGTATTTCATTGTTTCTTTTCTCTAAAGGCCATGAACCGCTCTCTCAAAAGGGATATGCGGTCGATTGGTTTAGCTGGTTTCTTTGGTGCACGCGTTAGTTTTACTACTGGTTTCGGACGAAGTTGTTTGGCGAGGATACGTTTAGGTTCTATGGTGCGCGGTTTACCTTCTGCTTTTAGCCGTTCTCGCATACGCCTTACGGCTTGTCTCGATTGTTCGCGGCACTTCTCAATATTACGCGCTCGGTATACAGCCATCTTTAGCCGATTGCGTTCCCTCTGGTATTCGTCCGTTGGCATCGTTTAACCAATTTGGGGCTTCTTCGTGAAGCGTCCTTGTGGGCAACGGCCTGTGCGGAGTTCCCTCTGTTTGGCGTCATGGATTTGACGATCTACCCAAGCTGTGTCGTAGCCGCGTTTGAATCCTTGTTGGTGGGCAAACTTGTCTGCATCCATTACGCCGTGGCGATGGCCCATTCGGTAGGCGAGTAGGCAAAGGATGAACACTGCGAGGATCGCGGCGCAGATGATAAGTAGGTAGGTGTTCACTTGCGGCCTCCGTTCAGCGCGTCCAGCATGGTCCGAGCGTCTTCGTCGGACAACGCATCCTTCCCGTTGGGCGTGACGATGGCGAAAGTTTTACCATCGAGCTTGAGATTCGCGCGGTAGGCTGAATACGTCCAGCGTTCAGACTTCGTTTTGTTCACCTTCGCGCCTGCTGCGATTGTCTTACGCCCCTCGGCTTCGAGAACCTTGCGGGTCTTGCGGTCCAGCGCGTCCATCTTCGGGCGCAGTTTTTCGGCCAGCTTCAAGACACGATCCAGTTTGGCTGCATCACAGTCGGCATGGGACGGCGCGGGGTGCTTGATCGGAATGCAGTAATGAACATTATAGAATCCGGCTGATTGTCCATGTCCATAGAACCATCTGTTATCATCATTTGGATTAATAAAAATATAGAGTTCACACTTACTTAGCCATCCACTACCCATATATTTCCAGTAGCATCCAACTGGTGGTTTAGGACAATCCGGCAATCCTTTCGGAAGTTTCGTGATCTTGTTCTTTTTCGTGCTCATTTGGTTTTAATTAGTCACGCACCGTGTTTACGGTAGCTAATGAAAGAGCAGCCATAAATTCAGTGAATGGGAATCGAAGCACGAGATTACCGCTTCGGGTGTGGTTACGAATATCAATAGTTACTTCGGCATCGTGTGCTCCTTCTGGTTGGCGAACTTCAATTCCAGCGATTTTATCGCCATGATTAACCGTATCGCCATCATTGTTGATTTTTTCTACTGTAACAATTACTTCTGGATTATTTGGATATTTCATAGGTTCTGATTGAGAGATACGGAGGAGAAATTGTGAGTGGGCAAGGAAGTAAGCAGAATCAATCTACCTCGGTGGCATCAGAGCGGCGAACGTAGTTGAGTGCGTTGTAGGTTCCACCCTCGCGGCACCAATACACGTCTTCGGGTATTCCTTGTGCTGGGTGGCGGTTGGCTTCAAAGCGAACAACAGGCAGGACTTCGCCTACTCGGTTGGCATACCAAGCAGAGGGAGAAGTGCATTTGTCGATTCTGATTTTCATGTGGAGGTGAAGTCGTAGATGATTAAGCCTACGCGTTGTGCCTCTGCACGCATATTGGCTGTTCCTTTGTCTCCTTTGAACAAGGCAACAGCGTCCGCATAATCTGCCATCTTACGATTACGGATAGGACCAGCGACTTTACCGTAAAGACCCCAATCAGCAGGAAACCGTTTAACCGGAATATTGTTTACACCGGCATAGAATTCTCCGCAAGCATCTGCGCCCGTGGCTCCGCCTGAAACAATTTCAGTAATGCCCTTGATCGCGTCTAGCTTGTCGTAGTCGGCTCCGTCGAGTTCGTAGTCTCTGCCACCTGCGATTATGAGCTTCATGTGGGTTAGTATCCGGTCTTAACCGCCCAAGCAAAGCCGGTTCCATTGAGTCGGTAGTTGAGGCCATAGGCGTAAAGCCTATCCATCTTCTTCGTGGCGAGAACTTCGTTGCCATTGCGGTAGTCGGTAAGCTGATGGGAGACTTCAACCGGATGCTCGCCATCTTTCATTTCATTTGTGTTCACTGATTTTCGGCAAGCCTCGGTCTTTAATCGGTCTTCCGTCTTTTGGAACTCAGGAGGGCGACCAAGGGCTTTCTTTTCGCGGAAGGCTTTGAATCGGTTGCCGAGGCGGGTTTTGGGATTGAATTGTTGGGTCATGGGGATTATTCGTGGTTATCAACTGACTCGTGTAGTTCAATGCGCAGGCGTTGTTGAATCATTGAAAATTCATCTGCCTTATTATCGTAACGAGCAGCATCTATGCGGGCTTTAGCGGCAGCTTCGCGTAACTCTCGTTTAGCATCACTAGCCTTAATCATGGCCGCGCAAAGTTCTTGAGGAATCCTTTTGTCGTTCTGCCATCTTTTACTTGGTCGAGATTGACGTTCGGCTTCGTAGCCGTTGATGAACTTGGTTAAGTCTTCAAATGTTTTGTAGATAGGGTCAGAGGCCATAGGGTTTAGCTGGGATGTTGTCGGATTCCTGTAAAGGAAGTAAGCCAAATTCGGCCCGTTCTTCGGGCGACATATCGGAAATACGGTGAATCTTTAGCTTACCACGTTGTGATGAATCAAAAAGTCCTGAAGACCTTAACTTAGCTATTTGATAGTTGTTTGCTTGTCTTGCTCTACCTTTCTTAGTCTTCGCTTTCTTAAATCTTTTTCTTGAGTGTATTTGCATTATTAACAGGAGGTTAATGTTTTAGAACTTCGTTAAATTATCCCCAGCACGCTTTCCTCCGCTCCGGTAAAGGGGCAGAAAATAGACGCGATAAATCACAGTTCCTTCGTTAAATTAGAGCCCCATCCGTGAAACTCATCACGGCTAGCTAGGTGTCTTTTGAGCGGTGGGACAAGCCCGCCCTTAGTTGGCACCCCCTGAATCGTCCTTGCCGCAACTTAGCTTGCGACTTCGCGTGACTGAAAGCGGAAAAGGGTCACGCCTGAAAAACTGTTATATATCGTTCCGGTGCCTTTGCTGATACGTGGCCGGACCCTTCGCCTCCAAACTAGGATAACTAGGTCTATTCGTTTGTGCGTCGTTCGATAATCGCGGGCACAAAAAAACCGACCTAGGGCGTGACGGGCCAGATCGGTTCTTAGGTGAACGGCGTAATCTGTAAGTTTCCTCACAGTTGTCACGCCGTTCGGATTCGAGTGACAAAGGAGATTGGTTCGTAGCAAGTCAAGCAGGTAAGTGAAAATAGTTCCTTCCTGCGAAAAGCATCAGCTTGATTCGTTCTTGCTTGGTCATCCTGCTATTCCACCGAAGGAAGGCGAAACAAGCAAAGATTTGCGGATACTCTTGTCCAGCTTACTTACTTGCATTCCCTAGTGAGCGAGGACTTACCTTTCCGCCTCAACCAATGGAACAACCTACCGATGGCTCACGAGTGGCCCCAAATAGCAATGATATGGAAATGGGGCTACTTTGCTGTATCTTCATGGAAGGGGGTAGCGAGATTTTACTTGAGGCAATCGACGGCAAGATAGAGGAGAAAAGTTTCTACTTCCCAAACAATGGTCTGCTCTGGAAGACCGCTCTATGGCTGCATAAGAACGGCAAAGAGCTTTCGATGATGGTAGTAGCCGAGGAGCTAAAGAAGCTGGGTAAGTTGGATAAGATCGGTGGGCATGGATACCTAGGGAAAGTGGCAAATCTTTTGCCTACTCCGATGCAGTCAAAGGTGTTCATCGAAAAGATTCAGGAACTCTACATGCAGCGTGAGCTAATCAAGGCTGGCGAGAACCTGATTTCGGCAAGCTACTCCTATGAGGGAGACGCGGCAAAGTTCATCCAAGTGGTAGAGGATTGCTTGGCTCTACGCGAAGGACTGGAAAAGCAAAAGACCATGAGCGAGGCGTGCGACGAAGCTATTGCCCGCGTGGAGCGCATAGCTAAAGGGGAACAGTCGGATGAGGATGTGGGACTGGAATGGCCTTGGAAGGACGCTAATCGCTTTCTAGGGCCAATTCAGAAGGGGGAGCTAGTAATTGTGGCTGCGCGTCCGTCTCGTGGTAAATCCTGCGTTGCGCGTCAACTAGCCTACCATTGGGCAAACAAGCACGGGCCTGTTGATCTATTCAGCCGAGAAATGCCTATTGGTCAGCTTCCATTTCTCTTTGCTCAATCAAACTGCGGTTATGGCTGGCGTGATGCGCGTTACGGAAAACTCCACCACAAAGAACTCTTGGAGTTCTCTAATGCGCTCAAGGAGCTAAAGAAGGTTAAGAACCTCCGCATTCACGATAGAGATAAGACATTCTCTCAGGTATTCGCCCGTATCCGCGCTATGGTGCAAATGAGTAAGCCAAAGGCGGTGCTTATCGACTACCTACAAATTTACGATGTGGAGCAACAGAAGCATGAGACGCGAGACTTGGCTATCGGCAGGATCACAAAAGCCCTGCATGATCTGGCAGTGGATTTGAATATCCCTATCGTATTGCTCTGTCAGATTGGCCGTAGTGTAGAGAAAGAGGAGCGTGAGCCTAGGTGTTCAGACTTGCGTGAGTCGGGAAATATTGAGCAAGATAGTGACCGTGTGGTATTTATACATTGGAACGCCAAGGACTCTACAGGGGTTCCTCAGAATTTTAATGACCAAGACGTGCGTGAAGTTGAGGCAAAACTGATTCAGGCAAAAGGACGTGGTGAAGGTATGGCAACTTGCGATCTTCTGTTTAAACGGCCAATTGCTACCTTCTTTAGCATGGGCGTAGAGGAATAATACGGAGAAACATAGTAAATCGTGTTCTTCGCGGAATAAGCCTATGATCTAGTAAAAAAGATTTGACTAGGGTTTATCGGGTATCAGGGTAGGAGGATACAGATATGAAAGACGAAGGACTTGGCAGCTAATTCCCTATATATGAAACCTGATTTTCTTGGCGACGAAGAGGACGTTGACGATCCCAACTACATGGGGAACTCGCCTAACGTGAAGGAAGGTGGAAAGCTAGAGGCAGAGCGCGTTATAACAAGTGCGAGCCAAGCCTTTGATATTTGTGAACGCTTGGTGCAAGACTGGGATAAGGGGGTAGGGCATTCGGCACAAATCACAGCAAAGCTGAATGGGGATCGTCCCTATAATTCTCGCACACTAAAGAATCAAGGTAAGGCATGGAAGACGAACATCTCTACGGGTTTCCTTTCAACTGAGTGCGGTAAGATTCCCCCTAGGTTCTATATGCCGGTGGCGCAGGCGAAGTATCTGACTGCTTCACAGCTTCCGATTAGCTGGCCTAACGGAATCGAAAAGACCCAGTATTTCCGAACGCAAGTAACGGAAGCTATCCGTAGCTGGAAGAAGTGGAATTTCTTTATTCGCGGGTTGGCTCGTGAGGTAGGTATTTTTGGTGTGGGATACGCGGCATACTTCGATCAATACGAATGGCGTCCGTCTCTGATTCGCATGGATAAGGGGTTTGTCCCATCAGGCACGGAAATCATGGATGAGGACATTGCATTCTTCTGTGTGAAGTGGGACTACAAGCCGGGTGAACTCTTGGCTCTCCTTAAGAAAAACAAAGATGCAGGATTAAAGAACTGGAACGAAGAGGGAGTGGTTAAGGCAGTGAATGATTCTGCACCTGCTCCGGCTGACTCAAGTAATTCTGAACAGCGTTCATATGAGGAACTGATTCGTCAATCTACCCAGTCTTACTCCTATGCGAAGGGAACTAAGCTGGTCCAAACCTATCATCTTTTTGCACGAGAATATGATGGCAAGGTAAGTCACTACATTCTTTTGCGTGAGGCTAAGGGTGAGGGAAAGGCACTCCTTTATGAAAAGGAAGACGCTTATGAAACGATGGAGCGCGTATGTGTTCCACTCGTGTTTGATTACGGTGATGGAACTATTCAGGGTAGCTGGGGTGGTGGACAGATTCTTTACGATATGTCCGTGCAGGTTGAGAAGATTCGCAACGACTCCATTGATAACCTGCGTAACCAGAACAAGCTAAAGATTCAGGTGGCTGACGCCAAGGACGCCAATGCGGTTAAACTTACCGTCAACGATACGATGATGATTGTATCGGGTGGAATGTATAACGGTGCTGCGGCGGCACTTCCTCAGAACGTTGAGGCGTATATGTCTCTGGATGTGCAGATGACTCGATTGGCGCAGGAAAAGATTGGTGCGTATGTGCCGCCGATTCCCTTGTCTCCGTCCGACATTAAGGCCGCGCAAGTAAACGCTAACATACAGAAGGAGCAAGAGCTTCAACAGGCATTGTTGGATAATTGGCTGATGCAGGTAGCTCAGTTGATTAACACGATCACTATTCGTTTAACCGATCCTGATTCGCCTGATGACGTGGCTAAGAAACTGCGTGCTAAGTTGCGCGAGGTTCTAACGGATGAAGAGATTTTGCTTTTGGTTACGCAGCCGACGATCCAGACGATTACCGACTTTACCCCGTTCGCAGCACAACAGAGGGCTGCATTTGCGGCAAGCAAGGTAGGTAATCCCCTGTATAACCAACGTGCGCTTGAACTGGTGCAAGCTGAGGCTGCGGGCGGGATGCACTTTGCGGAGAACGTATTGCTGCCAGAAGGCGACCAATCTCAGGTTCTATTGGCGCAGAGCCAACAGACGCTTGAAAACTCCGCTATGATGCAAGGAATGGCTGTGCCGGTGCTGCCGCAGGATAATGACTGGGTGCATGGTCAGGTGGTTGAGGCGGGTATTCCTAATCTAATTCAGGGCGGTAAGTTGAATGTGGCTCAACTTGCTCTGCAACACTTCGCGGCCCACTACGCGCAGGGTGTGTCTAAGAAGACATGGCCAAAGGACGAAGTGAACCCTACGAAGCACAAGATTTCAGAATACGAAAAGGCGCTCAACCAAGCGGCGGAAGCTATGGCGCAGCAATCAAATCAAGGAGTCCAGCCAATTGCCTAAACGGGGAGATATTTGTCCGGTTACTGGGCATGTTTGGTGGGACACTAGTAGGGGATTTATCCCCGAACTAAAATTCAAGTCTTACTCAACGGTTCGTCTTGCTGCCAGAAAATTTCACTACGAAAAGAATAAAAAATCAATAATTCAAAAAGCCGCAGATTATCAAAAAAACACAAACTACTCTCAAAAGCCTCACGTAAAAGAAATGAGGAGATTATATTCGCAGAGAGTTTATCCGATTAACAAGAATAGGATGATAAAAAATAATTCAGCGCGAATTAAACGACTAAGAGAAACTGATCCTGTTTTCAAATTAAGGTGGGCGGCAATTCAGAGAACAGGTAAAATCATCAGGAAATCAAAACTATCAGCAACTAAAACTATTCCGAAGTATCTTGGCGCTTCATTGCCCGAAATTAAATCCCACCTAGAATCCTTGTTTTCAGAAGGCATGAATTGGGAAAACTGGGGCAACAACGGATGGCAGTTGGATCATATAATTCCGATAAGCTTTGCGAAAACCACCGAAGAAATTCTAGCACTTTGCCACTACACAAACTTACAACCACTTTGGGCTAAAGATAACTTGATTAAATCAAATAAAATTGATGATGTCGTATCGGCTAGGGCATGGATAGATAAACGAATTTTAGAAAACCAATGAACCAAGAACTAACCAAGAAGGGGAAGATGGCTATTGCCAAATTCCTGAACACAGAGGCGGGGGAAGAACTCAAGGGATACCTCGCATACTTGACTCCTTCGATTTCCATTAGCGAGCAAGCGCATGTGATGCATTTTACTTCGGGGCAGACTCAGGGCTGGGGTCAATGCTTAAAGGAAATGGAAAAGCTTTCATCCCTCAAGGGGGATTTGGAGACTAGTGATGCAGACGACACTCTCGACAGGTAATAATTAAATATTAAAAATATGCACTATAGAAATGGAAGAGAAGCAAAGAATGGCGACGTGATTGTTCAGCTTAACGGCGGAAATGTGACGCATCTCGGCGTTCTTTACAATGCGACGCAGGGTAAGGATTATTGTAATGGCCAGATTGCCCCGTTGCCCACGCAGCATTCCGGTGCTTGCATGTGTGACTGTATCCATGTCGACGACCTCGCGGCTATCCTTGCCGAAAAGGGGTTGTCTAAGCGACCAGACGGAAAGTAAAAAAGACTGACACAAACCAAAAATAATTTATGGCTGAAAATACTACGGAAGAAAACAAGCAGGACACGCCGCCTGCTGCTGACAATAATGCACAAAAGGAAATTATCGACAACGGTAAGCCCTTGGTTGCTTCAAGCGGAGTAGAATCCCTAGCTGGGATTTTCGATGCTTTCGGGGAGGGTAAAGACCCGTTCGCTAAAGAGGATAAAGCTGCTGAGGAAAAGCCGGTGGTCGAGGAAAAGAAGGAAGAAAAGAAAGAGGATGCTGGTGTAGGTTCTGACTTCGATAATGCCTCAACGAAGAAAGAGGAAAAGAAGGAAGAGGCAAAGCCCGATGCTTCCACTGAAACCAAGGAGGATGACTATTCCGACTTGAAGGACGAGGACTTGGCTCCTTCGCCATTGGACAAGCCGAAGACCGCCCGCCGCATTAAGGCTCTGCTTCACAAGGTTGAAGAGACAAACAGGATCGTGGCTACCACTAAGGCTGAACTGACCGAAAAGGCTACCGCGCTGGCTGATCTGGAAAAGAAGTTAACGGAATCGGGTAGCGCGAATCCTGATGTGCAGAAGCAGATTGACGAACTGGCTATGTATCGTCGTCGTTACCAGCTTGAATCTGATCCCGAGGTGAAGGCGAAGTTTGATGACGCCATTGTAGCCAAAGATGCCGAGATTTCTGATATTCTGAAACAGAACGCTGCGGGGGAAGGGCTTATTAAGCTAATTAATGATGAAGGGGGATTGGCTAAGTTTGCGCGGCTGAACAAGAGCTACAAGCTGGCCGATGGTAAGAGCGTAACGGCAAAGGAACTGTTTAACCGTATTCGTGATACGCTTACGGATAACAATCCTGCTGATGCTTTGGCCTTGGATTCTGCTATTCAGGAGCAGGCTCGTCTCGCATCTGAAAAGGTGAGGTATATCGAAACCGAAAAAGGCAAGGCCAAGGAATATTTCACGGCGCAAGAGAAAGCCCAACAGGAACGCTCGACTGGACTCAAGGCTAAGGTAGAGGCGTTTGTGGCCAAGCTGACGAACGAAGATGATTCATTTAAGGATTTGGTTGCCCCTGCTGATGCCTCGCCTGAAAAGGCCAAAGAAATCAAAGAAGAGAACATTTATCGCAAGCAACTGCGGGATGTGCTCAAGGCGTCTATTGGCACAACCGATCCCGACGAATATCTAGCGATGGTCAAAGATGCCACGCTGCTCTATCCAGTTAAACGATCACTTGCCAAAGCTGAGGCAACGAACAAAGAAAAGGATGTTGAGATTGCCAAACTCAAGGCGGAGTTGGATAAGGTGCGCGGCGCGTCAACTACGACGCCAAAGAAATCTTCTATTGCTGGTGGAAAGCAGGAGGAAAAGAAGGCAGCAAAGCCCCGCACTCTTGAGGAAGAACTTGATGCCATTGCTGGTGGGCAAGGTTAAGATTAACGAACTAAACCAATATGCCTATTTTAATCGAAAAGGTGCTGGCCAAGTGCGAACAACTTGGTCCAGCGGAAGCGGCACGATACTTTGGCGTAACCTGCCAGAGTATCTACAACTGGCGTAAGGGTAAATCCTCGCCATCCATTGAAGCTATCGAAAAGGTATTGGAAGATGAAGCTAAGGAGAAGCCGCATGAGGTTATCCAGTGGGAGGGGCGCAAGGTAATGCTCCTGCTTCCTGTTTATCGCAGTGTGTCCCTCGAAACCCATTTCACTCTGTTTGCCAACTACGCAAAGTATGGTCCTGAGAAGATTGGGATTATGACTGAAAAGCGCACGCTTATACATGAGAGCCGGAATACGCTCGTGGATAAGTTCCTCAAGTCGGATGCCGAGTGGTGTATCTTTGTCGATGACGACATGATCTTACCCTTCGGTAACGAAGCTCTGTTCGCGCAACGATACAAAGCCAATATCCCAACTAAGTTCACGAAGCTATCGGCGTTTAACCGGATCATGTCCCATGGAGAGAACGTGCCTATCGTTGGTGCGCTTTACTATGGGCGGCATGATAAGGGCCGGGCGCAATGCTCAGATGGATTCTCTTCGGTTAAAGCAAATGCGGAGCTTCACGATTACAACCAACTCGGTTCATTACGGGAGCAACGCTGGACTGGCACGGGCATGATGAGGATTCATCGTTCGGTATTTGTGAAGATGAAGGAAGCTGCGGAAAAGGAATGGCCGCATATTATTCCTCAAACAGAGGGAAAGCCAGTGGGTTACTTCACTCCTGATCTTGTTGGGCAGGGGGAAGATGTTGCGTTCTGCTTGAGGGCAGGCAAGATCGGCCTGCCGGTGTTTGTGGATACCGGACTTATCTGCTTACATACTGGCGAAACTCATTTTGGCCCGCAGAATACCAGTTTCTAATCTATGAATACAGAAGCCTTAAAATTCATGGGTGAGCATCCGTGGCTCACCTTTTTCCTTGTCGCTGTATTGTGCAGTTTGTTGGGCAATGTGATATGGGGAATCATCGTGATTCTACCCAATCGCATTATGCGCCATTGGAATATCCGTAAGCATGGCTATCCGCCTGTTCACTGTGATGCTGATGGAGATTTCAAGAAACAAAAAAAATCAGAGTAAAATGCATATCGTTAATAATCGTCTAGTTCGTTACAATGCTGTCGTAGCCAAGATACTTCCGCCTAAAGGAAAGAAGAAAGAGCAGGCACAAGCTATCCAGCAACTCGCCCTTGACTCGTGGTTAAACGCGGCAAGCAAAGTAATCTTGCTCAATCGACCCGAGGAAATCCCATACCTAAAGGTCAAGGGAGTAGTCTTTGAAGAAAAGTATGCTGATAATCCCACGGTAAACGACGCGCTTGCTGTGCTGGCAAAGGAACTGCCTGACAATGGCTACGGGGTTCTGCTTGAAGACAGGGTGATTCTGGACGCCAAGGGGCCGGACACCCTTAACCGCGTTCGCCTCGCGGCACAATTGAGCAAAGCATGGGCCTGTGTGGCTACGCTGGATCATAAGGAGGAATCGGGGGAAGTAGCCGGAACCGGCGGCGCGGCTTTCTGGATCAGCAAGAACGTAGCGAAGTATCTCAAGGATACCTGCAAGAATCCTCCCTACCTGTCCGAGTATCCCGAGTGGGCTGAATGGCTCCATGGTGAAATCAAGGTGAGGGTGTTAGGTCATCGGTTCTTTGACGCAACGGCGCACAAGCTGGGTAAGGTGCTGGCTGAAAAAGGAACGAAGCTAGCTAAACTCGTGATGCCATTTACCCGCCACTAAGATGAGAACTGATATTCTGCTAGTAACCTATCGTAAGGATTACGATTGGGCAGTGTTCTGCATACGCTCCATTGCGAAGTTCGCTAAGGGCTTTGGCGGCGTAAGTATCGTGTGCCCCGTGGATGATGCGGCGATGTTTGTTTCATTAGCATCCCGATTTGAGCGCGATGATTTACCTATCGAGGTGAAAACCTATATCCCGAAGAAAGGTTATGAGTTTAACCATCATCAGGTGATGAAGATGAATGCCGATATTATCTGCAAAAACGCGGCTTACATCCTGCATATCGACTCAGACTGTATCTTCACGGAAGAGGTAACGCCTTCTGATTACTTCACGGAAGGTAAGCCACAGTTGCTTATACGCACCTACAAGCCGAGTGAGCCTTGGTATATCTGGCAGAGGCCTACCAATGCAGCACTAGGTATGGTGTGTAACTATGAGACGATGGCCCGGCACCCTGCGGTTCATCATCGGAATACCTATCGTGAACTGCGCGAGCATATGGACTTCAAGCATGGGATTCCATTTGCGGAGTGGGTTCTGAAACAACCCGGAAACTATCCAGCTTGCCATTTCTCTGAGTTCAATACTATCGGCAGTTACTGCCTAGTTTATTGTCCAGAGAGATACGCAATTATCGACTTAGACAAAGAACCAACACCAGCAAACAAACTGATTCAAGGTTGGAGTTGGGGTGGAGCAGACAAAGCAAAAGAACAATATGAAAAAATCCTCTCCCGCACGCGGTAAGATTCTGCTTAATATGCAGATGTCTCCCTTGGACTACCACCAAGGGAAGGAACTATTGCGGCTTATCTGTGACCTAGAGGACGTTAAACGTTCTGATGTCGTGGTAATGCTTACGCATCGTTATGATATGGTTCCTGATCCTGCTCTAAGGGACATGGTAATGACCAAGTTTGAGCACGTTATCACGCACAAGACGGATCGTGTAGCAAAGGGCTGGCCTGCCGGACCAAATGCAATGATGGGAGATAGTCTGCGGGCGGCTATAAATCTGCAAAGAAAGGGACTGAACATAGATGCAGTGATGTTCATGGAGTGCGATTGTGTTCCATTAGTTAAGGATTGGATTGACCAGTTGAAGGCAGAGTGGTGGAAGTGCCGAGAAAACGGGAAGTATGTTCTTGGGCCTTGGTTAGAGAAAGGAGATGCAGGAGGGAAGCACATCAACGGGAATTGCATTATGGCTATCGACTACTGGAAGAAGAATCGCAGCATACTTCATTCTCCTTCTAACGTAGGTTGGGACGCTTATCACTCGGGCAATATGTGCGGGAATGGGATGGCGAGCAGGCTGATCTTTTCCGACTATAGGTTGGGGACTGATGATAATCCATGGAAAGGCGAAGAGTATTTGTGGGAGGCCAAGGGATATGGCATGGCCAGCAATCCGCTATACGGAGAAAAGATTTTTTGCGTATGGCTCCACGGAATCAAGACGATGCAAGGAATTGAAGCTGTGCGTAAAAAGTTATTGACTGTTGGTTAAACGAGTGTTTCTAGTCAGGAGTGCCAATTGAGATTCGCGGTTGTAGGCACAATTCGCCGCAAGTCGCCTAGGGTATAAAACATGGCCCCTCATAAGGAGGGTGAATGATTGTTCCAGTCGCCAAGGAGCAGGAGAAAGATGGAGCCGGTTTAATACGGTGCTTCGGTTCCTGTCTGTTTGCGCACCAACAACTCAATTCTTATTTCATAGTTTTATTTTATGGCTACTTCATACTGCGATCTGACCCCGGAGCAATACTCCCAAGGCATCGCCAATCAGGTTTCTTCTCTCCGTCAGGAAGTTATTCGCTACATCGCGCTTAACGATCCTTATGCTAATGTCATCGAAGGTGGAACCACTCCCAATAACTCGGGAACGGAAATCCGCACTCTTGTTACTAACCGCATGGTGACTGGACAGAGCCTCACGGTTCCTTCCTTTGCTGACACCATTGAACAGTGTAATACTTCCGGCCCCGTTGCCAAGTATGGACAGACCGAATTTACGACCAAGCTGCAAACGCTGCGTGGTGAAGGTCCGGTGATCTGTTTGAATCAGGCTCGTTACGCCGTTCTGGATTCCTACCGCGTTGCGGAAATGAATCTCAAGGACGCCGTTAAGACCCTGAACTCGGCTGACATTCGCGCCCAGCTTCTTACCCTTTCGGGTGTTAAGGCTGTGTTGAATACGGGTGCAACCTCCCTTGGTCAGATTCTGACTGGTGGCTACAATCAGGTGGCTGTGAACTTCCTTGGTGGTGTTCCTTCGGCTCCTGTGACCTACAAGTTCCTCGTGGCTCTCTCGAACTATATGCGCGATAATCTCTCGCCTGAGTTCTTCGGTGATGGTGCTGGACAGCACTTCATCTTTGTTGCCGGTTCTGAGCAGGTGGAAGCTCTCCGCAATGAGGCTGGTGTGAAGCAGGACGTGCTCGCTGCCGTGGCTGGTTCCTTCAAGGATACCAAGGACGCTCTGATGAAGTATGCCTTCGTTGAGTTCCCTTACCGTCAGATCAAGATGGCCATTGACCAACAGCCGCTTCGTTTCAATACGGTCAATGGTTCTGGTTTCCCTAACTTCATTGAGCCTCTCGTAGAGACGGTTACTGACTACGGTGTGGAAAACGCTACTAACCCTGACTGGGTGAATGCGCAGTATGAAGTAGGCTTCCTGATTTCCAAGGGCACTTTCAAGCGTCTCGTCCCCGAGCGTTTCATTGGTGAAGGCTTGATGAAGTTTGATGCGCAGTTTGTTATGGGCGAACTAAGCTGGTTCTATGCTAAGGATTCGTGTAACAAGTTTGGAGACTTCGGAAATTTTTTGTATCAAATTGCCAGAGCCTTTCAATCACGCCGACCACACGGAGTGATCCCAATTCTCTATAAGCGCTGTGCGCAAGATTTGGGTCTAAATATCACCTGCGATGATATTGTTACTGACTCTATCTAAATAACTTATAAAGTTATTAGAAGACGCCGTTAAAGCAAAGACTCCCTCGTTTGAGGGAGTCTTTTTATTTAGCTCATAGAGAGTAATCCATTAACCCATTGTGAATCTATATAGGTCTTTTCATCCCGCCTTTTGTTCTTCATTACTGGGGTAGTTAAGGCACGTTCTATGGTCCATTTAAGATGCTTGATTCTAGTCTGTAATGCGCTGTAAGGAATGCCCGTTTTCTCGCTCCATTCAGTCATTGTCATGGTGATCCCCTCATGGGTAAGATAGTGACAGGATGAACGATTTCGGGCCTGTCCGCTTGGCGTATTCCACCGGATGTTATTTGGGAAATAACCCTTGGTTCCATCTATGCGGTCAAGGGTGTGTTTGTCCGTAGGCTTAGGGCCAAGTTCGGTTTCAATGTAATCGCGGAATACTGAAAATTCTCTCCATGGTTCATAGCATCCTTTTCCAACAGCCCCATAGGCGGAATAGGCTTTTGCGGTTGGGTCAAAGCATCGGGTAATTATGTTTTGCCATGTGCCGTAGAGCCAATGGTGTCCACTGGAATCACGAGGACAACCACCGTGCGTTGTGCTACGTTTAACAATCTGTTCAGTTCTAATGCAGCCACAAGAGGCTACTTTTCCGTTGAGCACGTCTTTTTGGCTTACGGCTTTTTTGGTCCCACAGTCACAGACTGCGTTCCACATATATTTTCCGCCCGTTCCCTTACCGGATATGTCTATCATTGTAAGCCTGCCGAATTTCTGCCCAGCTAAGAAGTGTTTTTTGAATGCCATAGTTTGCCAAAACTTTACCGAAATCCCCTAATGTCAACCAAGTAACTCCTATGCAACCAGCACTACCAAGCCAGCAAGATAACGAGAATAGTCTATGGCTCAAGCTCGTGGTAAACTTGCGGCTACTTTGCATACAGCAAGGGGTGGAGTGTGGAGATGTGTGCGCCTGCAAGGGGAATGATAGAGATTTGCAAATGAAGGCGGTTCTACTCACTGCACGGTTGGTTAAACGTAAATAATGGGTTGACTGTTTAACCAATTAATGGATGAGTTTTGGCCATACTATGGCTACACCTACTTTTAATGAAAACATTACACCGGACGACAATGTTCGCGCCTTGCTTCAAGAGCAGAAGCTAACTGGCGCAACGGCAGCGATGCCTAATGGCTGGCAGCCATTTGATGTATTGATTGCCAAAACTGCGTTTAATGCAGAGCAGAAGGTTTCTGGATCAATTGGTGTATCTGCGCTTGGATTCATAAATGTCAAAAATTCTCCTTATGGAGCAAAAGGCGATGGAACAACTGACGACACTTTGGCTATTCAAGCCGCACTAGATGCGACATTCGCAGCAGGTGGTGGCACCGTATTTGTTCCAGCTAGCACGGGGGCATATATGATTTCCAACCGCCTCTTGATTGATTCCGGCGTAACTCTTGAAATGGAAAGTGCTGCTACAATCCGATCAACGAGCACCGCGCAGGTATGCATGCTGCGGAATCGCAACATGCTATTGGATGCTCCATATACGGATACAAATATTACGGTTCGCGGTGGAACGTGGGATTACAATTACCGAGGAGGAAACACCGCTTACGCTCCAACTGACAAGGTAAGCCCTCTTCTGGGCGCCCGCGGAACGATGAGTTTCATTGGTGTAACAAACCTAATTGTTGAGAATGTCCGTGTGTATGACTCTGGTGGGTTCGGAATCCAGATCATGGGTTCATATTGGCGTGCAGAGAATATCTTCTTCGACCGATGCTACAAGGACGGTATGCACATCTCAAAATCGGATAACTTCGTGATCCGGGGCATCCGAGCGGATACGCTTGGTGATGATGTGGTGGCACTCAATGCGATGGATTGGACTACCTCTACGCCAAAGGCTGGTCCCATTACTTTCGGACTTGTTGAGGGAATAACATCTATCAATAATCCTAATCGCACGACGGTTAAGTTTTTAGCTGGCGCGACTAACGCGTCTTATGTTCAGCACATCGTAGTTCGTGATGTGAAAAGCGACGGTCCAGTCATTTTTAATATGACTCAAGATTTGGACCTTGAGACACCAGGCCATACCTATGGAGGGCTTGGAATCGTTGAAGACATCTCTATTTCAGGCGTAAAGGCAGAGACTTACGCTTATGTGATTCTTGGGAACGACATTCGATCTGTTTCCATTGATGGACTTTCTGCTAAATCACAGTCCAGCAATCTCTTCAATCAGCAAGGGACGAATCCCCAAGGGAATGTTTGTAGCACTCAATATTTACGTGCCACCGGCGTAGTTCTGAACCCGCTTACTTCAGCAGTTTCCCTACTTCTTTCAAGTTCAGGCTCCACAATGACTGATGTTGTGTTTACTGACTGGCTTATCAAACAAGCTGGCGGATCTACGTCTGTTCTTGGTAATATTGTCGGAACCGTCACGAATCTTTCCATTCGAGGGCTAGACTTTCTATCTAGCGTAGCCCTGACTTCACACATAGTTCAAGTATCAGGAACATTAACTAACTTAGATATTTCAGACTGCAATATCAAAACTGTTGGAACTGCATTCGCTGTAGCTTCTACCGTATCGTCTGGAACCATAGTTAACGCAATCATTGGAAACTCAGTTATTTACGGACTAGATAGAGTCGTGAATACACAGTCTGTAACTCCTGCTATCAATGTAGTTTTCACAGGAAATGTCGTAAATGGAAACGTAACTTGTTTCTATTTCCAATGTCCAGCAAGCCTAACCATTTCAGGAAATTCATTTTCTGGAATAACTTCTACGATTGTTAGATGTGCAAACGCAGCATCAAATGTAATCGTAAAAAGCTCCGGCAATTTGAGCGTTGGGGGCAGTGGTTCTACGATGGTTAAAGATGCTGGCACCATTCGCTGGATTGGCCATGATATGCCTGTTACAAAGGCATCCATTACTCCTGCAACGTGGGACACGATTTTCAGCACTACGGCAGGTGATGGAGTTCAGATTTATAACGGTTCTTCGTGGCAGAAATGGGGTCATGGATATTTGTCGTCTGCCGACATTGCCACAACAGCCGATATTAAGGCTGCGACGATTGGTAAGTTGATTGATGCCGATGGAGCTAGGAGTTCCGACCAAATCATCTCGGCGAATCTGGATAAGGCACGCGCGGCTATTGCCAAGCTGCGCACAGGAGCCAAGACCAACGTTAAGATTGTGGCCCTCGGCGATTCTAATACCGCTGGCTTCGGGTCAACTGGGGCTGCAACGTATGCGAATTGCAAAGCTCTTTCCTATCCCAGCCAGTTAGTGGCCAGTCTTACTGCGGCTGGTTACTCCGCACGCAATTCTTCATGGCTGAGTGGAAACACAGGAGGTGCGTTTGCTGGTTATGATCCTCGGCTTTCCATTGGTGCGGGCTGGGTCGAGACTTACCAGTATCTTTGCTTCTTCAACAATACTACGACAAATGCGTTAGCATTCACTGCCACTGAGCGATTCGATACCATCGAGGTGATGTATGTTAATGGTAGTGGCGGCGTTTTCACGATTGACGTAGATGGAGGAGCGGCATTGGCAACGATTACGGCGAACGGGGCGTCCACGATTTCCAAGCAGACCATCAGTTGTCCGCTTGGCGTGCATACGTTAAATGCGAAGCGTGTATCCGGCTCTTGCTTTGTCGTGAGCATGATTGCATACGATTCGACCGCACCGAATATTTCGGTCATAAACGTAGGTATCGGTGGATACACGAGTGGAAACTTCAACGACGGTTCAGCCACTTGGGGGCCGCTCATCACGCTAGGCACACTGGCTCCCGATCTTACGCTAATCAATATCGGCATTAATGATGTCGTGGCGAATGTGCCTGCCGCTACGTATCAGACGAACCTAGATGCGATTGTTGTGAAGGCTCTGCTATCAGGTTCTGTAATCATCGCGGCTCCGATTCCGTTTACCACGGCGAATCGTCCCGCGCTATGGGCCTCTTACATCACGGCGATGAAGACAGTCGCGGCCAATCGTGGTGCGATTTTCGTTGATTCGGATGCCCGTTATACTTCGTATGCTAACGCCGTATCTCTCGGATTTAATTACGATACGCTGCATCCAAACGGTGCTGGCTATTCTGATTTTGCTGGAATGGTTGAAGGGGTTATTCTTCCATTTATTGGAACACCGCTTACGAGTCTCGAAAAAGCTGTTTTGGCCACGGTTCAAACCGTTACTCCTACCACTGGGCAAACAGTGAGCATGACGGACAATGCGGTGGACAACACGCTCTACCTCACGCCCGCTGGAACGCTTGCTGCGCTTACGGTGAATCTACCTAGTAATGCTAACAGTCGCATAGGGCAAGTTGAGCGCATTTTTACGACCCAGCAGATCACGGCCCTAACAGTGGCCAATGCCACGACGATTCTTGGTAATCCGACCACGCTCAATGTAAACGAGAGTGTTTCGTTCCAAAAGATGGCAGCTAACACTTGGGCTGCTGTCGTTTCTCCTTAATTTTTATTCCATGAAGACAAGATCATCCCTTCTATTATTCTCGATTATCGCGGTTCTCTGCTTCGGCACGGGCTCGATGTTTGCCGCTGCAAATGATTTTAGATTTGATAAGCGGCGTGCCGATAACTCGGCGTATGACATTTATCAACTTACTGATCCAGCTTGGGACACTCCCACTAATCCGTTATTGTTTGGTTGGAATGGTTCTGCATATAAGACGTATCAGTTTGATACAACCGCCGGTTTCATGGTTGTTACGGGGGAGATTATTCAACTCGATCCTGACACCATGCCAACGCCCACGGATGTTGTCACTAACTACGCGACGCAGACGTATGCTGATAACGCGGCAACCACGGCTGCTGCTGCTGTGGATATTAGTGGTAAGGCAGACAAGGCAACCACGATTACGGCAGGAACTGGATTGACGGGTGGTGGAAGTCTTTCGGCAAATCGCACACTGGCCTTGGATTCGGCTACTATTGCAAGTTTGGTTAAAGCCGATTCCGCTTTGCAGTCTATTGCCAGTGGTGATGTTGTTACGGCCCTTGGCTACACCCCATATAATGGGGCGAGCAATCCCAATGGATATACTTCATCCACGGGAACGGTAACTAGCGTATCCGTTACTTCGGCCAATGGGGTGAGTGGTTCTGTGGCTAATGCTGGGACAACTCCGGCAATTACCATTACGCTTGGGACAATTACTCCATCGTCTGTAACGGCATCGGGATCAATCTCTGGTTCTAATCTATCCGGCACAAACACTGGGGATCAAACGAATATTACTGGGAATGCAGGGACTGTTACAACAATCAATGGTCGAATTTCTCAGGGCACAAATGTAACAATAACTGGAAGTGGAACTAGTGGAAGCCCATATGTAGTAAACGCGACAGACACTAATTCTGGCGGAACCGTAACGAGTGTAGGTATTTCATCTTCAACTCTCACTGTTTCTGGAAATGTTACGACAAGTGGAAGTCTTACGGTAGATCGAGTAGCGATTGTTCAAAATGATAATGTAGCTCGTTCGCTGAATTCCAACTATACCGTTTCATCTACTCGCCGTGCTAGGTTGAATTATTCAATCAATGTTTCGTGGAGCCTTGCTGCGCTTCTGAGTGGTTCGGGCTCTGCGTTCTTGGAATATTCCAGCAATGGCGGTTCAACGTGGGTGACGGTTTCGCAGGTTTCCAAGTCTATTGGACTTCTCACCTTTACTGGGGCAGACGATCTTAACTTGTCAGGAGAGATTCCTGCCAATGTGCTTACTCGTATTCGCACTTCATCAACCAACATGGTGATCGCATACACTCGTGGACAGGAAATCTTGGACTAAACTCTATGGCTCTGCCGGTTTATAATCAGGTCACATCGCCGGAGCAAAACCTGCTAGAGCTACTCGCGGCACAGCAGGTTCCAAATCCTCCTATTGGGCAGGAGGCGTTTGCTGTGCTTGCGACCAAGGCTATTCTTAATCTGTTTGCGGAGCAGAATGGAAATACTGGGGAAGAGTTTTTGCAGAAGGCGAATAATCTTTCGGATGTAGCCGATCCATTGCAGGCATTGGCAAATATTGGAGGCCTTCAAAGAACTGTGTTTCTTGAGTCGTTGTCCGCTCTAGCAGGGGGTATATTGGTTAAACGAAGTGATGGGACTTCGGCTGTTCGCACGCTTGGTGTTTCGGCTGGGCTAACCGTGGCTAATGCTAATGGTGATGCAGGCAATCCATCGGTTGGACTGGGAACTCGTTTGGCGCAAGTGAATGCGGCGGTGATGCAAGAGCTATGGGGGTTTGTTTACCGCGATGGTATTGTAAAAGGAATGAGTTTGTTGGGATCAAATTTTGGTGCGGTTCCATTAGCTATTCCTGCCGGTGGAAGATTCGAGGTGTTTGCGAATACACAGAGTCCCTTTTCTTTCCCTATCGAAGTTGATGGGGAATTAGTTGTTGATGGAGTTCTGTATTCAGTTTAGCCGTTTGTTGTATGGCAAATCTTTCGCTTCTTCAAACGGTTCTTTCCTCATGGCCGGTTAGGGCTGGCGCAATTGCGTTAGGGGCAACCACGACTGGTGGGTTGGCGATTAAGTATTCTGACTTTACTTCGCGGCACGTTAGCCTGCGCATGGATGTGATAGACGCGGTTCCCGTGGATGCAGGAACTACTCTTTTTAATGACGATGAGTTTAATCAGCTCCTGAATCTTGAAGGAGCCGGAACCATTGCAACGCATACGGTAACTTTGCCGTCGGATGCGAATAGCACTATTGGGCAAGAGGTAATTATCTCCACGCTGTTTCAGATCACGGCACTCACGATTGATGGGGCCACCACGATTCGTGGATATTCTGCACCGTTTAATCTAGGGGATGGGTTGAGTCGTAGGCTTGTTAAGATCGCAGCCGATACTTGGGCTATCATATAATTTTATGAGTAATAAAAATCTGTGTGTTCGTGTGGTGCTTATCTGGTGTTTGTTTTCCGTGAGCATTTTCCTTCCTGCTTGCAAGAGCGTGCTCCCTGTTGTGCGGCAGCCTATTGATGCAAAGCCATTGTTTGAGGCACAGGATGGAAAGGATCGCAGTGTGATAGATTGGGCGGATAGAATTGATTCAAGAGTGGATGATTGGTTCGCCTTGTTTCCATCGCCTATTGCTGGTGAAATCAAGGCTGCTACGGCGTCTCAACGAGAATCGGTGCGTAAGGCTCCGGCTTCTCAGTTCAATGTCATTATAGATGCCTACAAGCGAAAGGAAGCAGAAGGCGAAAAGGAAAAGGCTGCGCTTATGGCGGAAGTGGTTAAGGCAAATGACAGATTCTTTTTCTGGCTTAGGGCGTCTCTTATGGGTGGTGGCTCTGTAGTAATGGCGATTTCTGTTTTCGGATTCTTTGCTTTATCTAGCATAACTGCGGCTTTCCCGATCATTGGAAAGCAAGTGATTTTTGGCGTGCTTGCATTCGGCGCAACGCTATTCGCTATAGGATTTGCCTACGAGTGGGCTTACAAAAATCCAACTTGGGTAATTGTAGGGCTTGTAGTTACTGGCGGGTTTACTGCAACAATGATGCATTCAAATCGGTTGCATGATAAGTCAGAGAGGGCTTAAATAACTAGGGCAATCCCTCATATTTTAATTGAAAAAATACCTATGAACGAAATAACAGACAAAGTGAAACTCTTTGGAGGAAATATCTTAGCATGGACTGGGGCTGTTACTTCATGGCAGGGGCAGATAACGTGGTTTATCCAGATAAGCGCGGGCCTTGCCGCGCTTATTGTTTCGCTTCTGACAATTCGCTCGCTTCTGAGGAAAGAAAAGACCAAGGAGTAATGGTATGGGATGCCCATTCAGAAGCCTAGTTCCAATCACTCCAAGGGTAGCAAATCTTGGGTATAGGGCTGTGCTCAATGATGATGTGGCTACGCGATTTGAGAATACTGAACAGAGCTATACGGCCACCTGCACTCCACCACTTACGGGAACTCCTGTTGAAGTTACCATTCCAGCGGGTGAGTATGTGTCCTATCAGAGCCAAGAGATAGCCGATGCACAGGCGTTGGCTGTGGCTACGGCACAAGCGGAAGCAGCATTGGAGTGTTCGCCGCCTAGCCCTCCTGTTTTGGCTGAATATACTATTGATGATGGTGGAACGCCCGTTGAGAGGAACTTTCTTTCAACGGGATTGGATGACGAGATGGAGGATTTTGGTTGGGTATCGTTTAATCTTAATGTGACGGTGGATGGTGGTGGTGGGCTTGGTGTGCTGTGGGTTCATTTAAATGGAAGCGGAGAGGAGCCGGATGCACCAAGTGGATATACGGTTGAATTCTTCGGCGGACTATACAATTCAGACACAGATACTTTCTTTGACGGCTGGCTTATCTACGAAACACTATGAGTATTGCTGCACCATTTAAGCATCCTAGGCCGCTTCCATTCCCGCCATCATCTGCGCCATTACCAGCGGGAGATTACGATTATGTGGCTTTGGATGAGACGGGCGGGGATAAGGGGCTGGCTGAGGCGCGTCGCCTATGGTGGCTACTTGAGTCTATTCAGTTTATTCCCACTGGGACGCTTACCTATCTAACTCCACCGCCTGAAAGCACTTCATTTAGCAGGGCTTTAATACTGCCACTTCCAATTCAGGATGCTGAGTTTGATGCTTTTACTTTTTCTGGTGTTATGGCACAGAATGGAGCCAGCATAAATCCAGATGCGGCGGCGACAGAGCCTGATGATCGCGTGTCTGGTTTTACGAGTGATAAAGTGATAGGAGTGGGAACGGCAATTTATCTTGGAGATGAAGCCAACGAATCGCTAACTGCGGGATTTGCGCTTGCATTCGATTTTACATCTCAGAGGTGGAGGCTCTATTACCGATTTACGTTGGATCATAGTGGCGCAGAGGCTTCGGCTATCGTTATAAAGAACCCCAATGGGGCTTTTACGGGGGGTAGTATAGAGGCTACTGGAACGGCGACCATTGCGGGCTACGAATTGGAGTGGGAGGCGAGGCTTGTTGGAACAGCTATGGGTAGCGGATATGGGATTACTGGTTCACTTTCTTTTTATAGCTTCTGACGAAGCCCGAGAAAACAATCATAATTTATGGCTAAACGAACCTACAATCCACTGACAAAGAGAATGGAGGTAGAGACTCCGGCCAATCACAAGCCTACGATTATTTCAATGGCGAGGAATCTTGGCGGGGTGGCTATCTCTAGCGCGAAGCTGATGGCGAAGAATCAACCCGTTCTAGCTACTGATGAAGTGGTGGCAGAGCGGAAGGCTACTTGCCTTGGTTGTCTCAACTGGAATCCTAGGGGATATAAAGGACTTGGTAAGTGCGAGGCGTGCGGGTGTAGCGGGATAAAAGTGAAGCTCGCTGCAAGCAAATGTCCAATTTCTAAATGGCAACGATAAGTCTTGCCGTTTAACCAAACAGCTAATCTAAATTAATTCACGATGAAAATGCATGACGTTTCGTATGAGTGGGAAACCTGTTCTCCCTGCTGCAATTCTGATTCCAAAGAAGAAGGAAAGAAGAGAAAAGAATATCCCTGTCTTTACATTCGTGGGAAAAGCATTCCTAAGATGGAGGTAGATGAAGATGGTTTCGGCGTAGCTACGATCAAGTTCCGTATCCTTGGTTATCGTGAACCCAGCGAAGGGGAAAAGACCCTTGAGCTTGAGGTCCATGAAATCGGTAGTGATGGTGCGGTGGTTGATTACGCAGATAAGCGCGAGGAAGACAAAGAATCGACAGAAGACCTTGATGCTACTTTCGAGAAGATCAGCCGTGGATCGAAGGATGAAGAAGACGAGTAATCTTTATGCGTGTTTCGTTCATATATTCCGATGTGGTTGCGGCTTTGGGCAAGTGTGATGAGGCTACGGTATTCCGTCGTCTATCCGATGCTGTTCGTCTGCTCTCTAACAAGGGAGTGTTTGACCCAACGGTTGCATTTATAGACATTACTCTGAACGAAGGGGTAGTTACACTGCCTTACGAAGTAGAGACGGTTCTAGCGGTGAATGCTGGTTGCCGTCCTACTCTTCTGAGGGATCAGTGGTTCCAGTATCACTTGAATGGTGTCGGTTCTGAACTAAAGACTGATTGCGGTTACTCGGATATTCTCTCGCAGAATGTTCCTATTATTCGTGACCTTGCAGGTCCGGTTAAACTGATAGCCAAGCCAGAGAAAGCGTCCGATAACAATAAGGTTGTCCGTGTGTTTGGATGGGATTCTAACGGTGATAGAATCTTTTCTACAGATGGCGATGTAGTAGATCAAACAGTGGACGGGTTTCTTGTTCCTTTGGTATTTGGGTTTCCTTCGGTGAACTCCACTGCTCCGGCTATTGCTCGAATTGATCGAGTGCAGAAAGTAGATACCAATGGATATGTTGAGTTGGTTGCCGTGAATCCTCTAGCGACTACCGAGGAGCTTTACCGGCTTGGGTATTATCAACCGTGGGAGCTTGATCCGTCTTATCGCAGGCTTCGTGTTAATGCTCCTGCTGGAACTCGGCATGTGCGCATTGCCTACAAGAAAAAGACGACGGAGATTATTAGTCGTGAGGACTGGATCAACTTGGATAATCGAGAGGCTTTGCTGCTTGCGGTTAAAGCGGTGAAGTTCCGTGATGCTAATAACTTTGAGCAGGCTCGTGCTGCGGAAAATGAGGCATCGCGTTTGTTGAGCGAAGAGGCTGAGTCACGCAAACCTGCAACGGCTCTTTCTGCACCTCAAGTTATCCGAACTGATGAATGGAGTTGCGGTGCGGAAGGAATGTTTTACTAGTAGCAGACTATGCCAGACTCCGGCCAATTAACAGACGGGTCATCTTCGTTTGTAACGGGGATGGATAGCTATTCGCAGCCATTGCAGCTTGAAGCTACGGCCTATGTTGCTGGGCAGAACATTACCTGCCGTGGTGGTGTGGCAAAGACTCGTCCGGGTTCGCGCTCATTGTTACGTTTGCCTGATGGCAACCTTCAAGGGATGACTTTGTTTAGTCCTGCGAGCGGATACCCTTATCAAGTAGCTGCGGTAGATGGGAAAATCTACGTTAGTGCGCCGCCATTTAAGACCTACACCCAGCTTTCTAATCTACAGTTTGCACCATTTAGCCGATTCATTAGTTTTACGACCTGCCTTCAATCTACTTCGTATAACGATCTAGGCGAGATCACATTCCTAGATAGTCCGCGGGCGGTCCTTATCATGCAGGATGGGCTTACTCGTGCGGCGATGTGGGATGGGTCTGCCTCTCGGCACCTTAACCCCACTCAATCTGGGGAAGAAATTACACCAGAGGGAATGGATGAAACCCCCGTTGGACTGTGGAGCGTGTGGAGCAATAACCGGCTATGGGTGAGTAGGGAGAATCAGGTGTTTGCTTCGGATATTGGGAACCCACTAAAGTTTACGGAGACTCAGTATATCAATGAAGCGCGGGCTTTCTATCTGCCTTCTGCTTGCACGGGTATGGTGGAAACAACGGATCAGGATGGCATCATTGTGTTTACTGAGAACGAAGGAATTTTCATTCGTTCTTCTATCCAGAACCGTTACCAGTGGCTAACTACGGTGGACTTCCAGAAGACGGTTCTCCCAAACATTGGATGTGTTGCGCCTCTTTCTATCACGACTCAATACGGATTGATCTGGTGGTATAGCCCAAAGGGGTTGATGTCGCTTAACTCTGCCATTCGGGCAAATCTTTCATCGAAGCTGTCGATTCAAGATAATGAGATGATGGCGAGTAAGTATGCTGTAGGTTCAGACCTGAGCCGTATCGCTGGCGTGAGCCACGAGAACTACATGCTTATGAGTGTGCCGTATGGGGATTCTTATAACACTCATACTTGGGCACTAGACCAAGACCCGTTTGGTCAGGAAGGAACGGATGCAAATTCATGGGCATCTTATTGGACTGGCTGGCGTCCGGTATGTTGGGCGCATGGACAAGTGTTCTCAGAGGAAAGAACCTTCTTTGTTTCAAAGGACTATGATGGATCAAACCGTATTTGGGAGGCGTTCATACAAGAGCCTGCCGACAACGGAACGCCTATTGAGTGCTTCTTGCAAACCAAGGAATACGCATTTGGTAATGGGGATAGGAAGCGTTTTGAGTATGCCGAGATTTATGCCTGCGAGATTTATGGTCCTGTTGAGTTTGGTGTGTTTGTAGCAGGACAAAAGGGAGGGTTTCAGAAGATCATGGAAAAGCGTATCGTGGCTTCCGAGGGGCAGGTGTTTTATGGACAGCTTTATGGTGATGCGGAAGGCGATCAGAACTTCTTCGGGAATCGTCCTCAGTTTCGCACGATAAAGACGGGCGAGCTAGATTCTCCAAACGATTGTAATGCGTGCGGTGTAGAATCAAATATTCCAAACAATATCGACCGTGCATTTTCGCTTTTGGTTGTATGGCATGGTGCGCTTGGAGTGAATGGAATTAGACTTTTTGCTAGACCCGATGCAGAGAATTATGGTGGTGCTTGTGAAGAAGATGAACAGGCTCCTCGCACGCTTTCTTTTGATGGTTGTGGATCAAACGAATCTTTGTTTGTTCAGAATGGCCCATTCATGCCCGTGAGTTCAACGAAGATTGAGTGTGTCCAGAAAGAGGGAAGCGATGTCGAGGTGTGTGCAGAGGCTACAGTTACGACGATACTAAGCGAGGAGGCTGCTGATAGACTGGCGACAATCGCGGCTATTCAGAAAGCATCGTGGTTGATTGCTAACGATAATGCCTAAGATGTTACTTGTAACCAACGAATCCACCGTTTAACCAATATCGCAATGAATGTTCTTCCGCTAACAATTCGTCCCGGATCGCTTCCTCCTAACGCAAAATACACGCCTCAGCAATTCTTGGACGCTCTTGCGACGGCACTTCAAATTGAGAGTCAGGCAGAGTTCGCTTTGTTTGTATCAGGAGCAATCGAGCCGGTGTATAACGCTGGGCCTTTCCTCCTTAACGGCATTACGTGGAGGGTATGGAAGGATGGAATTGGTGCATATGGTCCATTGGTTCTAGAACAGGAATCACTCAAATATGTGCTGTCAGCGACGGAGCCTGACGAGACAAAGTATGATGTTTGGATCAAGCTAGATGGTGCTGGGAAGGGACAGGGGATATTCAAGTATTACAGTGGGGCTTGGACAGATGTTTATGCGGACGTTTTCTATTCAAAAGCGGAGATAGATACGAAGGTGAACGCTGCTGTTCCAACCGGCACAATGCTTCCGTTTGCTGGGTCAGCTTCGCCAACGGGGTATCTCGTATGTAATGGTGCGGCTATTAGTCGTGTGACCTATGCTTCATTGTTTTCAATAATCGGAACAACTTATGGCGCGGGCGATCTGCTGACTACTTTTAATCTTCCAGATTTACGTGGAAGAACATTGGTGGGAGTAGGAACTGGGTCGGCTACGGGTGCTACGAATTGGGTTCTTGGTCAGGCGGCTGGTTCCGAGGCCAATGCAATTACGAGTGATGGTGGTATTGTTAAGAGTCAGCTTCCGTTTGCGTGGGTTAGGTGGTCACAAAGCGGCGGTATTGAGGCAAGCTACAATGTGGCAAATGTTGAATACAATTCTGGTTCTCCAAAAGTAACACTTACTAATGCTGCTCCTTCTGCTGCTTATTCAGTTATAGTAAGTGGAGCGGTTTTAGATGCAAACCCAACGCAGGCATATAGTTTTACAAAAACAGAAAATGATTTTATCGTTATTGGGAATTACGGGGCTGGATTTGATGTAACTAGATTTATTGATGCTGTAGTTTATGTTCAAGATTCAGCGGCATTTGGAGTCAATAAGACCATGCCTGTTTTGGCAACAAACGTAATTATCAAGACGTAATGAACTCAAGGGATTCACTTAGTGCCATCGGGGAAATCACCGGATTTGAGGTAGAGAATCTAGAAAAAGCGATGCTTGAAAATGAACAAGTAAAGTGTGAGGTGTTTCACCACTTCCCCGAGGATGGGGTTTATCTTCGTGAGGTAAGGCTTCCCGCTGGGGCTTTTGTTGTTGGTCATCATCAGAATTTTCCCCACACAAACATCTTTGCGAAGGGAAGAGTTACCGTTCTTCTGAATGATGGAACAACGAAAGAGCTTTCCGCTCCTATGGTTTTTCAAGGAGATGCAGGAAGAAAGATAGGGTATATCCATGAGGATGTTGTGTGGTATAACTTATACAAAACAGAAGAGAGAGATGTTGAAAAACTAGAATCCACATTACTCACAAAATCTGAATCGTTTAACCGAAGGCCAATAAATGAAAGTAAGTTGTTGTTGGCAATGGCTGCGAGAAATGACTATCAGTTTCTTTTAGATGAAAAGGGGTTCAAGCAGTATGATGTTGATGCAGTTGTTCTTAACGAGGACGACATGATTCAAATGCCTGCTGGAACTTACAAATATCAGCTAGGACCATCGCTGATCCATGGCAGGGGAGTCTTTGCAACAGCAGACTATTCAAACGGGGAACTTGTTGGGGTTGCAAAGATTGGGAATAAACGGACTCCGCTTGGGAGATTTACAAACCATAGCAATACGCCTAATGCGCACATGGTATTTTCTGATGACGGCAATATCTATCTTCATGCAATCCGTCCAATCGAAGGACAGTGCGGGGGAAACGTTGGGGAGGAGATTGTTATTGATTACCGAGAACCTTTAGCCCAAATACACAACTTATAACATGAGCGCAGTAGCAACAGCAATTGTCGGTAGTGCAGTCATCGGCGGTGTAGCCTCAAGCCAGGCGGCAAAGTCAGGGAAGACTTCCGCGAAGAGTATTGATATTGATGCTCTTAATAGTCAGGCATCTGGTATTGCTGGCAAGAATGCACGGGCCTCTATTGCTCTTGAGAATGAACTTACGCCGGAGGTTGCTTTGCTTCGCAGTCAATCCATTAAGGATTTACTCGGGGATATGTCGGGCGAGGATCAATACACTAGTCTTTTGAGGGATAGATATGCGGCGATTCTGAATGGCACCGGTGGTGGGGATATGGCTCTTTTGAAGCAGGCAAACGATGTAGCTGCTGCCGATCTAGCTTTGGGTGGAGAAATCCCGTTGGATGTAAGGAATCAAGTAGCAAGAATCTCCGCTGCTAACGCGGCTGGATCAATGGGTGGTGGGTTGGGATTGGGGCGTGATCTTGCGGCTCGTGATCTTGGACTTACCTCTCTTCAATTAAGAGACAATCGTTTAACCAATGCGTTGTCGTCGGGACAGGCTTATTTCAATGCTGGTCAGGGTGAACTAGCTAATCAGTTCAATGCATTGGGGGGTATTAGCAACTTGAGTAATACTGGGTTTGGTCGGCGTCAGGCTCTTGCTACTTTGGGACAGGCTATCGAGCGTCCTCAAGTTGGTCTTTCTCAAGGCAGTATCGCTGATATTGCGATTGGCAATAGCAATGGAGCCAATGCGGTTGCACAACAAAATGCTGCGGTTAAATCCCAAATGTGGAACTCGTTCGGTCAACTGGGTGGGCAGCTTGCTGGTGCTGGTCTTGGTTACATGGCGAATCAGCCTGCTACGGTTGCTCCTGCGGCGAAACCTGTAGCAACACCTACCTATAACTTCAATCAAGGACTCTACGCTTAATGGCTACTCTACAAACGTGGCTTTATACCTCACTGGGGTTTCGAGAGCTTTTCTGATTTCCCATCCGCTTGTGAGGCGTGCGGAAAGAATGCTTGCTGGAATTCCATATGTTTCAGCCCACTCAATTTGGGGTTTTTGAATCCCCATAAAAGTTACCATCTTAGTTGTCCGGCTATTTCGCTTTTGTTGTTTCCTTGTAGCCCATCTAAGGTTTCCGGGAATATAGCCTGCATCGTTATTTATTCTATCCAATGAGTAATCCTTAGAGGGACGAATGCCCAATTCGGATTCTATGTCGATAAGGAATTTTTTAAAATCGAATCGCCATTCAGGATGTAGCCCTATTCCTCTGGCTCCGTAATGTGCGTATCCATGGTTGTTCGGGTTTTGTGTTCTTTGAATTATTGAGTTCCAAGTGATGTAAAGATAGCTTTGTTTTTCTTTATTCCATGCGGAAAGGCCGTGTCTAGTTGATCTTCTTCCTCCTAGTTCGCGCTGGAGGCATCCGCACGATTTTGATGTTCCGGCTATTAGCTGTTTTTCGCACACGATCTTATTTGTTCCGCAATCACAAACGGTGTTCCATTGGCGGTGTCCATCTCGTGCGCGTGGGCCTTCGTCGATCAATGTAAGCCGACCAATTTTGTCGTTTGTCTTAAAGAAGTGTTTTCTTTTCATAGAAATCTGAGCACTCAAGTATTGAGTTAGTGCCATCCTGTAAATAGAAATCTGTTGCCAAATATCTAATAAAAATAAAACTACCCTAAAATGGCGATTCCCACAGGAAGTGCTCAGGTATCTCAGCGGGTTGATCCCGGATTGGTTGATCCTCGTTTGCTAGGGGCCGACCTGTCTCGTATTGGCGCGGGCATATCCCAAGGAATGGGGCTGGTGAATGATTACTATGCCAGTAAGGAACAGGCTGCGCTACGTCCTATTCGGCGTGGGTTGGCGGATATGCAGTTGGCTGCGGCACAAGAACAGGCTGCCCTCGCGCCTGACCGTAGGGCATTGGCTGCGCTTCAATTGGCTTCACTACAAGAACAGGCTGATGGTGCGAATACCCGTAAGGCAATGACTGCGCTTGCACTTGAAGATGCACAGCGAAAGGCGGCTATCAATGCTGCTATGCCTGTAGTGCTGGATGAGACTGGGGTTTACACGCAGGGTGGAGACTGGCTTTCTCCTTCAAATACTTTCACCAATCAAGAGCAGGGGATTGTTCAACAGGTGCGGCTTCCTTCTGGAGAGGTGGTTACGCGAAATAAGCCAACGGCTGTTGTTTCTGGTAAGGACGTGGCTATCAAGGCTGCGGATCGTGCTAATAAGCAGGCCAATGAATCTGCGCGTTTGCAGGTATTGCAGGACAGGGTTGCTGTTGAGCGTGAGAAACTGGAAACTCAACTCGCCAAGCAAGAGGCGGCAGGCAATAAGAATCTAGAACTAAAGGAGCTTACCACTTCGGATGGTGGCGTGGCAATTGGTGTTATCGACAAGCGCACGGGTGAATGGACTTCCGATCCCAAGGTTATCCCCGGTGCAATTGCTACAAAGTTCGATCCTCTTTCGCAGATGTTTAAGCCGGTTAGTGGAGACGGAAGGGGAGCAAGGCTGCCGTCCTATAATATCCAGACGATGCCAGAGGTTCTTGTTCCGTCTGCTACCGATGTTCCCGCAAATGGTGGAGGGGGAATCTTTAGCTGGTTCGGTGGTGGTGGGGATAGGGTTTCTCAGGATGGCCTTAATGATCTTGTTGTGGGAGGAGGAGGGCAACGTCCTGCTGTCAATTTATTGATTGATGGTCCTGTTTCTGCGCCTGCTGCTGAGGCTGCTGTCGTAGATGTTGATGCTCTGGCTGCGGCTCAACAGAGGATTCGTTCTGCTGCCGGTATTGAACCACCTGCGCCGAGCAACATTCCTGCTTATCTTCGTGAGTTGAGAAATCCGTCGCCGGTCACTGTGGCTGCGCCGATTACGATGCCTGAGCTTTTCATTCCGCCACGTCCGCAATCCACTCGATAATTGAGGGGGAGTTGGATTGACTAGGTAACATGGAGCCTCCTTAACTCTAGGGAGAAATACATCTATGGCAAACCTAGTCCCTTTCTCGGTCGTTAAGTCTGATCCGCTCTACGTTAATGGTGACTTAGATACGAAGCGTGCGTTGTTCAAATCTTGGTATGGCTTGAACCAGCAAGAGGCGGGTGGTGATGAAGCTCTAGCGAAAGACATCCTTACGGCGGCTGATTTGATTCGTGAACGCGAAGACCTAGATGCTACGGTAATGGAAACCGTGGGGGATGTGGCTATTTCTGCTGGTGCTGGTCTTGGCGGGGCAGGGTTGGGGTTCCTTACCCCTGTGCCGGGGGGGGCGGCTATTGGTGGTGTGGCTGGTGGCGCATTAGGGGCAGACATTGTTCAACGGCGCGAGATTGCTCGTGGTGATAAGTTTGATTACTCCCTTTCTCGCACACTGGCGGAAGGCGCAATGAATGCTATTCCTGCTGCTGGCACCGTAGGTCGTGGGGTTATGCCGGTGCTGCGTGCTGCGGGTAAAGATGCGCTCCGTTTGGGTGCTGCTGGGGCTGCTGGCAGTGTGGCTGAACAACTAGAAACTCGTGGTGAGGTTGATCCTCTCAAGGTAGCCATTGATGCTGGCACAATGGGTGTGGGTGCTGGTGCGCTGAGAACAGGTTTTGAGGCGGTAGCCAAGCCGCTTAGTCGCGCTGCTCGTCGGAAGATGAGCGCACAAGAACTAAGTAAATTGGAAGAACAGATTGGGCTTAATGAATTAACGAATGAAGAAGTTGCGCGAATCATTCCTTACCGAGAGGTAGTAGTGGAGCAAGGGGCGCAACAGGCTGCCAATCGTGATACGGCCATGATGGATGATGAAGAACTTGCGTCGTTCATTGCGATGGTTCGAGCGCAAGAAGACCCGAAAGTTGCGCGTGGATTTACGCAGGATGAACAACTTGCTGGTTTGCGCGATGTTCCCACTTTGAGCGATATTGAATTGGCCAATGCCAATGTGGAAGGGCCGTTGGATATTGCCCGTCGCACACGCCCTGCTGCTTTGTCGGCACAAGTATTTGAACAGGCTAATCAGCCGATTAGTGCTGCTGAATCAGCATCCATTCTTTTGCCTCCTGATAACATTGAGGCAACGCTTACGGTGGATGTTCCCCCAGCTTCTACTTCTCCTTCGCTGGCTAGCCAAGCTGATACCGCGATGGGTGCTGGATCACTTGAGAACGTCAACGCTGCTGCCAATGAAATTTCAGGGGTTGCTCCTGTTGCCAAGCAGGCACCATTGGGAGAACAGTTATTGGAAGCCGAGTCTGCGGGGTTAAACGTAGTGACTGATCCAGATGGGTCTATCTTTGTTCAAGATGGACAAGGTAATGTTGTGGATGAGTTCAATTCTACAGAAGACGCTCAAGCCTATATCGCATCGTTGGCCGGTGAGCCTGCTCCGGTTATTGATGAGCCTGCTATGGGGCAGGCTGTGCTTGCTGGAACGGATGAGGTTGTGCCTGCTGCAATCGAAGAACCTGCTGGGGTTATTCGCACGGGGCCGCAACGCATGGTTATTGGAATTGAAGGAGAGGGGAAGGCAGAGATTCCAAATAGCAAGGGATGGGCAAGGGGGAGGCAGGAAAAGCGTCTTCGTGCTATCGAGAAAGAGCTAGATACACTGGCAAATGAAACGCTTCCAACTGGCGAGAGTCGTCGTGTGCGTCAACGTCGTGAGAAAATGGTTGCCGATGGGAATGCGGCTCGTGATGCGCTGCAACTTGAACGGTTAAACATTCAATCGTCTATGGGAGATGAGGCTGCAATGGCCGCGCTTGCTCGCTACGAAGAGGAGCTTGCGGCTGGGGTTAAGCCTGCGGCACAAGTGATTCGTGAAGCGATGGACAGCGGTAATGTGAAGATTGCTCGCGGGGTTTACGATGGAGAGATAGATGATCTGCTGGGTAATGGTCTTCCTAAGCGATTCGTGGCGGCAAAGAATACCGAGGATGGACTGAGCTTTGACCGTATTCGAGAGAGTCTGAACGAAGCACTAGCTGCTGACGGTTATCCGCCTTTGGAAACTGAGGTGGATGCGATCAACGCAATCAACAATGCGTTCTCTGGTGGCACTGGAACCCGTATAGAGCCTAAGCGCGTGGAGATGGAGTTGCCTGCTGCGAACAGGGGTAGGGCTGCATCGGCTGATCCCGTTGCGGTTGGCAGTAAGCCCGTGGTTAAACGCGCATCGGACTTTGCTACGGATGGAAACTACGATGTGACTATTGGCGATGAGAAGTATCGCATGTATCGTAACCCTGAAAACGGGTGGTGGTATGAGACTGATCGTAAGGTTAACGGAGGCCAACCGTATCCTTATGACGGGCTGATTGGATTCAATAAGCAGGAGGCGTTGGATGCTCTGGAATCTGCAACCATTCCCAAGGCTCCTCGCGCTCTTGGTATTATCGGAAACTCTACGCTTCCGTCTGTTGGCGAACCTCTCATTGGTGCAGTGGCTGGCTACGGGCTAACCCAACAAGAAGAAGGGGAGAGCGATGAAGCATATCAGGAACGTCGCTTGCAAAATGCTCTGATAGGTATGGGCGTGATGAGCTTGGGTGCTGCTGGTATTCGTCGTCTTGCTCAAAGGCTGGGCGTAGAGGCATCGGCTGGACAGCTAGAAAAGCTGGGGGCTGTGGCACAGGCAGCCGCGAAGCCTGCGGCAAAGAAGCAGACTCGTGCTGAACTCATGGCTCAGGTGGTTAAGCTGAATGAGATTATCGCGGAGCAAACCAAGGGAACTCCATTCGCTGGAATGAGTGGGCCGGTGATTGCTGCTGTGCAGGCAGGACCAAGCAAGGGATTTGATCCGGCCAAGAAGGCTGCCGAGATTGACGCGATGAACGAAGGTCAGCGTAAAGGTGCAGAGAAAACACTAAAGGAAAGCGCATTAGATACCGTTCGTTATTTCGAGCGAAAGCTAGTGACGGCAAACGAAGCGGTATATCGCATGGCCGATCTAGCCGAGCGTGAGGCGGGGAAGTTCTTAGACCCAGTGGTTGATCCTCGTATCATCACGCCAACTCGCGGCATGAATAATCAGACTCAGGCTACGAGTTTCATTAAGGAATCAGGACTGGCAGACTTTGTTACGACTACGTTACCTGCTGCGGCCAAGGCTGCTGGTATGGACAACGAAACGTTCCGCAGCCAACTGGACAAATACCTTATCTCCAAGCAGGCACTTACTCGTTACGCAATGGGAGCAAGTGAGGAAGAGGTGGGTGGAGGAATTACCAAGCAAGTTGCGGCTGACTTCGTGGCGTCGCTTGCTCCTATCATGGAGACGCATGCCAAGTTTGTTAATGGCATCTACCGTCAGCTATTGGAGCAATCCGTGAGCGATAGTCTGGTGAGCCGAGACTTGGCTGACTGGCTGGTTAAGGTTTATCCTGACTACGTTCCTTTCAGCCGTATCTTTGATTCGGATGAGATTGCTTCGGGTCTTACGTCTGCAATTCGCAGTGGTAAATCCACGGCATCTATCAGCGGGCAGACATTGGTTCAGAAGTTTCTTGGTTCTGAACGTGGTATCGAGTCTCCTTTGGAGGAAGTTTTCGGTCGGGCTTATGCCACGTTTGAACAGGGTGGGCGTAACGCAACCGCTCGCTCATGGGTGAATCTTGGTTCTTCTCAATGGCTCGGAGAGTCCACGGGTATCAAGCAATTGTTTAGGAGCGCACCCGATGGGTCGCCGCTTCGCGCTACGGGCATCTTAGAACCTATTAGTGGTGGAGGAGGCTACCGTATGCTGGATGCACAAGGAAAGCCTGCATTGGACGAGTTCGGTAAGCCGGTGATTGTTGATCGTTCCTATGTCGATAAGACAGACCAAGGCAATTGGGTTGGTAACGGCGAAGTGATTAAAGACAAAGAGGCTATCGCCAAAGCAAAGCACAAGATCAGCTTCATGCACGAAGGCGAAAAGCTGGAAGCCGAGGTGCCAAAGGAAATGGAGGAAGCCGCCAAGGGATTGAACGTTCCAGCAATGGGGCTGTTCGCCAAGATCATGAATCTGCCTGTCCGTGTGGGACGTGCTGGGTTTACCTCGCTCAACCCTACGTTCGCTTTGCGTCAGATTCCGCGCGACATGGCGCAGGTGGTTGTTAACACTAAGGAGTTCCGAGATATTCCTAATCTGCTCAAGAATTATGGGACGGGAATTAAGAGCGCGTTTGCATCCCGCATTCCTGAGTATGCCAAGCGCACAGGTCAGCCCGTGGACAGTGAATTGGTTAAACGCTGGGAACAATACGCTGGGCGTTTCAACTTCACTGAACAGTTCCGTTCTCCGGGGGAGAGTAAGGTTACAGTAAGCCGACTGATGGGTAATATCCCTGTGAGTGAGCGACCAATGCAGGCACTTCGCAGAATTGAAGATACCATCTCTGCCTTTGAAGACATGGGCCGACTTGCTGTGTTCAAGAACGAGATTGATCGCTTGGCTGGTCCAGCCATTGAGCAGGGTCTGGTTAAACGTAGCAAGCAAGGGGTGCTTGAAGGAGATGAAGCTACCTTGGATAACATCTTTCTCAAGGCTGCTTACGAATCGCAGGAACGTTCGGCCAACTATCTCAACAAGGGTGAGTGGGGACGTGCGCTCAATGGGGTATTCCTCTATCTCAATGCTGGTATCCAAGGCACTCGCGCCAACGTGAAGGCATTCAAGCAGGCTCCTGCTGCCTACGCTCTCAAGGCTATGGTTGCTGGTGGGGCTGCGCTGGCTACTGCTACGGCCTACAATCTTGCTACGCCTGAACGCGCCAAGGCCTACATGGACCTGACGGAAGATGAGCGTAATCGTAACCTAATTATCCTTCATCCTATGGGGCTGAAGGATGAGGATGGAAACTATCTCGCCATCAAACTCCCTCTTCCTACTGGGGTAAGTGGACTGGCTCAGTCTCCTCGTCGCATTGTCGAAGATATGTATGGGTTTGCGCAGGCAGAAGGTAAGCCACAACTCTTCACTGCTGCGCTGTCGGACCTGTTCGGATTCGTGACTCCGTTTGAGCCGGATGCAAACAAGCTGATGAGCTTCGCCACTCCTCAAGCGGTGCGTCCTCTGTTGGAGGCTTCCGATACGGTTAACCGTAACTTCTTCTCAGGCCAACAGGTGGTTCCTCGCTACTTGCAAAAGCTTCCTCCTGCCGATCAATACAAGGCTACGACTCCGCTTGTGGCTCGTGAGATTGGGGCTGCGCTGAATATCAGCCCGATCAAGATTGATTATCTGGCGAAGAACTACACGGGAGTTGCTGGCTCAACGGCTATGTGGGCTGCGGACCAAGCTATCTCTGCGGTCACTGGGGAGACTACGAAGACACGCTCTCTCGCGGAAGACATGAAGCGTGCATTCACTACCACTCGTGGGGGTGAACAACTCAACAGGTTCTATGCCGAGTATGAGCGAAGCGCGGCTATCTACGAAGGGATTAAGTCTGCGATGAACAAGGGGGATGAGGAGCGAGCGCGGGAACTCATTCGGGAGAATCAAGATGAGCTTCGTAATTACCAAGTTCTCAATGGCATAAATCAAAAGATGACTGGGCTATACTCGGACATTCGTATGCTGGAAGGACTGGTGGATAAGCGTCCTGATTTGAAGGACGATATTCAACTGGGGCGACAGCAACTTGCGGAGCTTGCTCGGCTGGGCAATGAGATGGTGAAGGATAAGAAGTAAGAGATTCTCTGCTTACTTCCTTGCGTCGTGTTTTCGTTTCTCTCTTTCTCAAGGGCGAAACAAACAATGCGTCGTCTAATCTAGACCCATCAAAACCATGAACCTTACCGACTCCCTTAAAGCTGCCTACGCTCTTATTTCCAAGGAGCTTCAAACTAAGACTTCGATGAGCCACGATGCCATCGTTACCAAGTATCCCGACGATGGAGCCAACGCGATTGGTGCGCTCTGGCTCAATGACAAGGTGGGTATTTCGGATGACGGCACCGTGTTCTGGAAATACTAAACTACCATGACTCTATTACTTTGTTTCTTCGGAGTGTTTGGTATTGGCATGGTGTTGGGAAAAAAGGTTGATGATGGTGATGATCTTGGCGCAGGCGTTATCGTCATTGCTGTGCTTGTTGGCGTGGGTCGTCTCTTCACGCTATGGCTGCAATAATCCAATGTCTTCCATTAATCTAATGCAAGAGGCAGAGAAAGCCTATGAGGAAACCATTCATGCTATGCTCATGCCTAGCGATGCAGCTACCCGTGAGCGTTTTCTTTTCTCGCTAGGTTATCTAGCTGGCAAAGAGGCTATGCTTAATCGCCTCGCAAACAAAACTTCTCCATTTTCCACTAAATGAATATTACTACTATCAGGCAGGTTATCAGTGACAAGTCAGACGGCGAAACCGTCATGGCTGTGCAGGCAGAAATCAAAGCGGTGTATGAACGTCGTGACGTAAACGCTGGCACCGACAAGGCTACTACTGTGCAGAACGTTGTGCTCCGTGATTCCACTGGCGAGATTCGCTGTTCCTTCTGGGGACATAGCGACTTGTCTGAACACAAAGGTAGGACGTTTGTGTTCCACAGCAACAAGGGACCGAAGGGAATCTTTGGGTTGAAGGCTAAGGACAAGCCTAACTACAAAGACAAAACCAAGATTGATCGTGAGCTTGAGGTGAGTAAGAGTGCCACGATCCAGACGGTTGAGGCATTCCAAGCTGCCAATGGTGGGGTTACGAATGCTACTCCTGTTGCTTCCGCTCCGGTTAAACAGACGGGAAATGCGGGTCAGTCGGAACCTAGCCGTAGTGTGTTAGCGCGAACACAGGGTTCACAGTCTGCCGTATCTTTGGAGATGCTTTCTAACTTTTGGGAGTGCTGCTATTTGCTGGCTGATTCCAAGCAAAAGAAGCTGGGGCTTACGGATGACATTAAACAGTCGATGACTGCTTCGTTGTTCATTCAAGGGATGAAGGAGAACCTTCATTTCAAGGAGGAGCTTCCCATCACGGCAACGCTTACGGTAGCGGATAAGCCCAAGGAGCCGACAAAGCCAACGCCACCTCCGCAGGAAACTAATGTGGATGAGGATGTTCCTTTTGATGGCGCACCAGAGTAAGGGTGCTACGCAAAAATACTTACTTAATTAATTTCCCAGTCGGCTTGTTACCGGCTGGGGTTGTTGCATGATGTATGTGGTATGAGGCGACACCTGCCTGTCTTTTTCTCTAGGACAAAGTGTGTGTGACTTTTCCGTTCAGAGTAACGGTTCAATTTTATGTTAAAAACTATCATTCATATAATCGCTTATATGGTGCAAGGGTATACGATGAAGCTATTCTGTCTGCTACTCATCGTTATCCCATTCATGGTGTATGTATTGGGCTGGTGCGATCTGGTTAAACATGGTCTGTTGGGCGTAGTTTATCTTGTGGTTATCTACTTCGTCTCGATGTTTTTTCTATCTACCGAGGTTGCTGAACGAATGAACACACACCATGAGCAAGAATGATGTAAGCCATTTCTACCGACTACTCCCTGATGGAGTAGTTGAGTCTGCCTATGGTGCTTCTATCAAGGAGGCACGCGAGGGGAAGCTGTATGCTTCTGCTACCATGGCCCTCAAGATGGTGGCTAACGTTGGTCTTGATATATGGATTCGCGGCAACATGCTGGATGCTGTAATCAACAACCCTCGTGGTCCTGTTGAAAGCGTAGAGCAATACAAGGAACGCATTGCTAATCTGTCCGAGGTTAAACGCACGGATGCTGCGGACTTTGGGACTGCGCTTCATAACGCACTAGAGCATTATCCTCTGGCCTGTAATGATGACAACGTAGCCGAGCATTACAATGCGTGCGTGCCTTGGTTGTGTGCGAACGTGGGAAGTGTCATCGGCAATGAACTGATGATGGCAGATGAAGACATTGGCTTTGCGGGCAAGACGGACATGGTGTTTTATAATCATGCTGGTGAACCATGTATTGTAGATTTCAAGACTACTGGATTTAAGAAGACCAAGACTGGAAAGTGGGCAAAGCCCTCTTTCTATCAATCATGGGTGAGACAGTTGGCTTTCTATGCACGGTGCTACCAGAAGAAACATGGTGGTTCCTTGCCTCGGGTAGTATCGCTGGCTATAAACTCAGGTGAACCCTGTGAGCCGGTGGCTAAGTGGTGGACAGCAGAGGAGCAGGAGCAGGGGATGAATGAGTTCCTGTGCGCGGCATACCTCTACTCATGTGACCGTGACCATTGGCCTGCTGGTTTGTGGGAGTTGAAGGAGCAACGCGGTGGGGTGCATGTGGCTCCATCGGATGACTCAGTAACCGTAGATGTGAACCTTGTTTAACCAATATGAATATAACCATTAAGCTCGATCCAAAGCTTTTGGGATTTGTGTGCCGTGATCTATCTCGGTATGGTGGACCAATTGGAAGTAAGGTCTATACGATGCCAAATCTAGTTTTCGTTTATGCCAATACCTCCACTAAAAGTTGAGGAGCCATACGACTACCCTACTCGCTGGCTTATCCCAAGTAAGTCAGAAGGTGGGGCTAGTTACTTGGTGGATTTGGCGGGGCTTGAGGGCTGGGGGTTTTGTGTCTGCCGTTGGGCGGAAACTAGTTATACACCCGTGTTGAAACGCGGCCATATACCAACTCGTGCTTGCTCACACATAATCGACGCTCGTAGAAAGTTCGCAGTGTGGGCGGTTAAACGCTTTGACCAATTCGATAAAAATAAAAAGGAAGAACAATGAAGAGACGCAACGGCAGTGAATCTAAGGCATATAGCATCAAGAGTGGTGTAAGGGAAAGGCATGAACGTGTAAACTGGCAGGAGCTAGCGAAGCTCGCAGCAGAAGGAGCACTTAGGGTAGAGGCTAAATATGGTCGCTACGTTGAGCCAGCTAGGCTGGATGTGAGAGCGAGGGAGTGCGCATGAAACGGTGTGCTATTAAACGTGTGAGTGGTAAGCGAAGCAAAGAACTCAGGGAGTATTCCAAGCTACGAAAAGACTACCTATTAGCCCATCCATATTGTCAGGCGTTTATGAAGATAAACGGAATAGATGAAGCCGAGGTGATTGCCAAGGGGGGCAGATACACAGCGCATCCTTTTAGGTGGGAGCGTGAGGTTCCGCTGGCTACCGATATTCACCATGTTTCCAAACGCTACGGCTCGCGGTTAAACGATACGAGTAAGTGGCTGGCGGTGTGTAGGGAGATGCATGAACGCATTGAGCAAAATAAATCTTGGTCTAGGGAGAATGGGTTGTTGGATAACTACTGATGCTTACTTAGTTGACGGTTCATAAGCCTGCTGGATTTGTATGCATTCATGACTACTAGAAACCGCGCCCTAACCGCATGTATTGCTTTAATTTTGGCCAAGCGAGCGCAGAAAGGAGCCGCATGAGCACCTATATCGACTTAGGCGATGGCCATTCATACGAGGAATTTTGGGACAACAAAGGACGCAGATATGTATGCAGGCATTGCGGTGCAGTTTTGGGAAGAGACGGAATAATCTGCAAGAAAGGACGCCCGAAATGAACCCGACCAAAGACACGCCCACGCCGAGTTATGGTTGACTTGATGCTATTAAAAATAGAGAAACAAGGAGAACTAATCTATGAACGATAAAGGAATTTAACTAATGAAACCAAAACGACAGAGCCGGAAGAAGTTTATGCGCCAAGTGAACAGTGACGTAGCCAAGATACAGGCCGATGCATTGACTTCACAGATGATTGCGGAGGCGTTGTGTTGGCACTTCGAGCTTACCCCTGAGCAGATTGGTAAGACTGTGCGTATGTTTCTAGACTGGAAGGAATCGGGTGGTCCCGCGTTGCAAGCTCCGGTGAGTGAGCCGGTGATCGAAGGAGTCACATGCCCAGCCCTCGTTTAACCAGTGAGCAGCTTGCCGAAATCACAGGAAGGAAAGGCTATTCCGTTTCCGGCGGAAGCATATCCGTTCAAAATAGTAATCAAGCGCAGGTGCTTATCCCTGAATGCAGTCTTGTCGATGGGACATTGGCAGCGGTTGAAAGCAAAAAAGCAGGCGCAGGCAGATTTCTTATCCGCATTGAGGTGTATAGAAAAATCCCAACCGATTTCGACAACCAATTCTGTAAGTGGGAGTTGGATTGCCTCCGCTATATCGGTTGTATCCCTGATGATCGACAACAAGACATCAGGCTGGACATCGCAGAGCAAATCAAAGTCAAAACGGATGCAGAAGAACGAATCGAAATCTCAGTCTTCGGGCCTGACTCCGTGGAAGCCAAGCAAGCGAACCAAAAATAAATAAACCTATGAGTGATACACCTAAAACAGACGAACTAAAATCTCCGCTTAGCGATTGGAGAAAGTTGCCAGAAAAGAGCACGCTTCAATTGGTTGATGCTGAGTTTGCCGGACGCCTTGAACGGCAGAATACAAAGCTGCTCACAGCGATTAATGAGGCAATTGATAATGCGAATGGACGAGAAAGTGAATGGGGTGAACGCGCAGAAGCCTCGTTTGAAATTCTACGTTCTGCTTTATATTCTAAATGAAACCTCGTTATAGAGTGGTGGTTAAACAAATTGGTGGTGAATGGGTGTATTTCTATGCCCAGCATTCTCCTGATGGGTTGGCTTTCTTTAATATCAAACCAAAGGCTCGCTCTACTTTTAATGAAGCCAAGGATGATCTTATAGAGTTCAAGCAGGCACAGACAGTGGACATTGGTTCTGATATTAAGGTGATGGAGGTTATTAAATGACTCCTCTGCCCTCTATCCAGAGAACTACAGACCTTGGCTCTGCCTCAGCACAGGAGTATCTTCGGTTAAACCCCAATGCAAAGCGTGGGTTACGTATGCGAAAGTATTCCATCATGCAGTTGGATGAGGCGGTGCGGTATGCGGCGACTCATGGGATGAAGGCAGCGCAAGAGGTGACGGGTGTAAAGGTGGACTCGATTAAGAAGCACGCGCTTGCTATCAAGCGTAGGGGTAAGGATGCAATGACGGTGCAACGTGAGTTTGTGGGTAAAAAGTATGAAGCGCGGCAGCTTACATACGCTATTGAGAGAGCATATAAGCTATACCGCGCTGGTTTTGGAACGTTTACCAAGTGCCTAAAGAAAGCAGGGGAACTGACTGGTGTGGACTATGGTTATTTGAGGGTAGTTTACAGCAAGAGGTTGGTTCCTTTTAGTGAGAGCTAAGCTCCGTGATCTATTTCGACTTCGACTATAGATTGTCTTGATTCTCTGCGATCTAGTTCCTCGCTAAGTGCAGTAATGATCATTTCGGACTGAATCAAAGCGCATGACGCGCATTGATCGTCTGTTTTAGAACAGCGTCGAGTTCTGCCAAATTGGCACTCGATATAGGTTCCGCATCGGGGGGAATCAATTGAGTTTATTATACTTAATGAGTTCATGTTTGGTTTATCTCCCTTCTTCGTGGTTAAACACTCCCGCTGTCCGTAAAAGGAGGCGGGTTTTTTTGTGGGGTCGGACTGACTTGATTGCATTGGTTTTGCGTAGCAGGTGGGCGTTGTCCTGCGGAGAAAGAAATACCCCCTCCATGCCAGCGAGGGGGTATAGGATTGATGGGGTGTGCTTAGGCTTAGGCACGGCGAGCGTCGTCGATACCTGCGCGTGTGGCTGGAAACATCGGTTGGCTTCCGGTATTTCCTTTGTAGGTGATGGAGCATTCAATTTCGTATTTCTCTCCGTTCTCTATCCCTTCGGTGAGTTCCAGCCAATCGAGCCGCGCCTTGTCTTGGAGTAGGTTTTCAATTTGTTTAGTAAAGATAGCTCGCTCGGTTAACCAGTCAGTCAGCATCTTGTTTTTCTCTGCCTCTAGTTCCTTCCCGCGTCGGACTAGGTTGGTGATGAGCGAGGAATCGCCTGTGTCTTCGTCGCAGATTTGCTGGATGGTTTTGTTTTTGGTGCTCATTAGCTCATTACCTCCTTGAATTGGTTAAACGATTCTTCTGTGAAGTCGCCTAGCATAGCCTCTATTTTCTCCTGAACTTGCGGGCCGTTGGTTGCAATTCGGCAATCCACATCGCCAAGAGAAGGCTGCTCGATACAAAGCGATACGTGTCCAGTAGGCAGAACCTCTGCGGTTAGTCGGCAATTGAGTTTCTGCATGAGTTCAAACTTGGGGCGTAGTGCCTCGCTGATTTCGGTAGTCTCCTCACGTATGCCGCGATGAGGACGTATGAATTGAGTAACAGGGACGGTGAATTTCTTTTGGTTGGTTTCGGTATTCATTCTTTTACTTCGATGTTAAAGGTTTCGATAAGGTGGTTGATAGTTCTGATGCAGTCAGCGTGAACCATTTCCACGGTCCACGCGGTTTGATTGTCGTAGAGGTGGTTGTAATCGCAGCCGATTTCTACTGCGCGGAAGCCTTCAATCTCGCCGTGCTTTGCGTAGAAGGTGATGCCTCCGTGCATGTCGATGGAGCCGAAAGGAACGTAGTAGTCGTGAGTAACCCAGCCGCGAGACTTAGGGATGATCTTCTCTAACTTTGCGGGCAGCCATAGCTTTTCAAAGATTGGTTTTGCAACAGTGGTTTCGTGAATAAAAACGTAGTAGTTCCACGTTCCGGTAGGGCTGTAGATTTCAGGGAAGTTGTGGTCGATGTTCCATTGAACGATCTTAAAGGAGATGCCCTTGTGGGTTCCCCGCCATAGGTTTTGTTTGTCGAGTTTCATTGGGTTGGTTTAGTTGCGAAAGATTCCGCTGGTGATAAGGTTATAGCAGGCCCAAGCATCTTGATGTTTCATAGGCTCCTGTCCGGTGGATATGCGCGATGGGTTGACCACGTTTTGGACGTAAACACAGAAATCAATGCGGTCTGCGCACATCTTATTGTATTTTTGTTGGTTAAACGCTGGCGCGTTTTCGTTACTGTTTAGCTGAGTCTGTGCTTGTTCTTCTGGATTATTCATTGGTTGGCTTTGTTTTGTTTCTTAACTTCTTCCCACTTCTTAGACCATGCGGCGTCTGTGGGTTGTTCGATCACGCCTGCTGCGTGCATGTAGGCTAACTGTAAATCACGGCTACCCCTGCAAATCTTTTCGGGGAGCTTTGTTTGTTTGATAGCCGAGACTCCGGTGGAGTGGCAGATGCGTCCTTGTTTAAGCGAGGCTTCGGTTAGGTAGTCGCGCAGGTGTTCGTAAGGTGAGCCTTCACGGAAGGGACAGGTGGCGCATTTGCTTTTCCTTACTTGTTCGCAGCTCATTTGGTTAAACGCTTGCGTGCTCCTACGCGGTGAAGGAATCCCGTGATCGCGGCACAACTAAAGCCTAACTCGTCCGCTATGGCTTGAGGCGAAAGCCCGTTGCCTTGGTTATAGAGGCGTAGGGCGTTGGCTTTGTCTTCGTCTGCCATGCGGCGAAGGTCGGTAGTTTTTAGGGTGATGGTGTGTTCTGCGGGTGTGTCGAGTTGGTTCTGGTATTTGGTGAACAGGTATTCGAGGGTGCGAATAGTGGAGGAGGCAGGGGATTCGTAGGTCTGGTGTTCTATTGCGTTCATGTGGTTTGTTTTGGTTTCTTTTGGTAGCGGGCAAGACCATGACGACGCATGAGCTTGCTTACGGTTGGTTGTGCGATGCCGAGATCAAGGGCTATGGCCTTCTGCGGGGTGCCGCTGGCTGCCATTGAAAGGATTTGGTTTACTATGGATGAGGAGGTAGCTGGGCGAGGGGCGCGTTTCATTCTAGGGACGTGGATGTGTCGATGATGGCAATGGATAGGCGGCAAAGCTCTGCCATGTTCTTTGCGAAGTCTGTCTTTGTGGATGCGTGGCACTTCTCCCAAAAAGCAAGTTGGGTTTGTTGGACAGCTTTGCTTCTTTCGAGTGCGCCAAGGAGCATGGGAATGTTTGCGCGTTCGTCGATCATCTGAGCGGTTAAACGGTGGCACTCGGCGTCCATTTCTCCGGTGGGGACTCCCATTTCTCTTAGAATCGCATCAGTCTTTGTGTTGATGGCGATAGCTGCGAGCATAGCCTGAGCGGTTGGCTCTGGCTGGCTGGGTTGCTTCTTTATTTCGTGTAGGTCGTTTTTCATTGGGTGAGTTGAGCGATTACTAAACCCCACGCGCAGACCGAAAGAGTGGTTAGGCATGTGAGTTCAAAGATGGTTTCGAGTTTCATTGGGTGCGGTCGTGAGAATAAACAAGGATGGTTTTGCGATTACTGAGCATGTGGCGGGGATCGGCTTCCTCCACCTTGTAAACCTCGGCGTAGGGGAAATGGCTGGCGGCGTCCTTGGCGGCTTCTAAGGTGGCGGCGTTCGCTCGGGCTAGTCGGTGGTCGTTGGCTTGTCCGGCGCGGACTGCGTAGAATGTAGCGGGTGAGTGGTTCATTGGGTTAAACAGGCCTTAGTGACTCCGGCCAATGGGGGGTTTTGGGTTAGCTGGCTGCCCAATCTTTGCAGGGCTTGCGGGACATATAAATGCGGGCGGGCTTGGTGTTGGTCGGCCCGATGAAATGGGCGGTGATGGCTGCTCGGGCGTGTTTGTTGGCTCTTGTGTTCATGGTATTTGTTTTTGTGGGGTTGGTTAGGCGTTGGGAAAACGGGCCTTGAAAGCGTCAAGCAAAGCCGATGCGTTTGCGCCTGCGGCGGCGGCCACATGTTCGGGCTTAAATGTGCCATTAGAGGCAAAGGCGCATGCGTAGTCGTGCCAGCGGGCGGCGTCCTTGGCTTCCTGCTCCTTCTTCTCTTGTTCCTTCTCGGCTTCGCTCGTGCTCGGCTCGTTGTCTTGCTGGTCCTGTTCGTCGGAGTCGGAATCTTCGGCTTGCTCCTCGTTGGCTTCGTCGTCAAGGTCGGTGTCCGCTTCTTCTTCGGTGGCGGCTCCTTGGCTGGCTTCCTCGTCGCTGTCCAGTTCTCCGGCAAGCGTGCAAGGGATGGAGTCCGGCGGCGGGTTCATCTTGGTATCGTCCTTTTCTCCGAAGGTGTGTACGGCTGCGGAGTTGTTTAGGGCGTTAATCAGGTCAATGACTTCATTTGAAGGAGCGGAAAGACCGATTGCGTTGTCTGCGCATACTGCGAGAGGTTTAGTTTTCATGTGTGGTATTAGTTGAAAAGGTTAAGGATGAGCCAAGCGGCGAAAAATGAGACTGGGGAGGCGATAAGTAGAACGAACGGAATGGAAGGGGCTTTGTTGGTTGGAGTTTGGTTTACGATGGGGCGATAGCGGGGGGGAAGGTTGGCAAGGTGCATCGGTTAAACAGTGGTGAGGGTTGAAATGATTTGGGTGCCGCAAGCGCACGTTGGTAGTCCCTTGGCAATCCATTTGGCACTAGTCCGCATGGTGAAACCGCACGAAGGGCAAAGGCATTTGATCTGCCGAATTCCGTCCTTGTTCTCGTTGCTCGTGGGGGGCAATCCTTCGGTGGGGAATGGGGGCAGTTGAGCGGCGTATACTGCGGCCATTGTTTCGGGGTAAATTAGGCATGATGTCCGCTCTGCGTCGCTTGCTTGCATGATGCGTGCGCAAAGCTCTGCGGCGTTACGGGTGGTCGGGTGAATGAAGAGTTGTGGGCTGCCGCTGTCGTCTTGGTGGATGGAGTAGCCTTTTGCGCTGCGGGTGCCGCCTCTTCCGAACCCGTAGGAAATCGGCATGGCGAGGGGTTTGCCGTGGATGAGTTGGGCGGCTTGAGAGAGCCATTGTTCACGGTCGCCGCCTGTGGGGGCGGGGAGCGGAGCGTAAGGTTTAGTGATTACCTGCTGAATAGCTGGCGGAGCGTCTTCCTCGGTTAAGGTCACGCTGCATTCTATTGTGTCATTGTTGTTCATGATGATATATGGATTCGGTTAAACGTTTTCGGTGGCGGCGGGGTAGATGATCCCCTCGCAGACGGTGACAAGGTAGGCTGCGAGGTTTTTGAGTTCTGCCTTTCCTGCGGGGCTGTTGGGGTCTTTCAAAGCCTCTTCTCCGCTGGGCTGCTTGGCTCCGGTGGCGTTAGAGCTAAACCAGTCGCAAGGGACTGCGGGGGACTGGCTGCAACCTGATGTTGAGCGTCCTAGCTGGCGGCTGATGACATAGGAAAAAACACTGTCGCGGAATGGGGAGCCAAGCCAAAACGCGAGGGCTGACGGGTTGATTGATCCCAGTTCGCCGACTCGAAAACAAACAATACCAGATGAGCGAGAGGTGGGGTTTGTGTTATTTGACGATAGCCAGCCTTGCTGCGTCCAAATCTCAACTGGGCCAAAGTGAGAGAGGACATTGCAAAGGCAAAGCGTGGTTGCGAGATTTTCAGAGTCGGAGCGCCCAAAGCTAGTATCGGTGTTGATAAGGATTCGGTAGGCTCCGTTTCCTTGTCCCTTGCTTGGCTCTGGTCCGTCGAAGCGAGGCGCAAAGCAAGGGCGTTCGTCTCCTTCTGCAATCAATCCCGCGTCCCAAATATCTCCCATCTCTGCGCGGTAGTGCTTAGGGGTTGCTGCAAGGGTGGGCTGCATCTCTCGGACAGCATCGGCTAAACGGTCAGATAATGCGGTGATGCGGGTGAGTAAGTCGGGATTGATGTGGCATTTCTGGCCGGTGACGTGGGCAATAACCTCCTCGGCGTTATAGGTAAATCCTCCTCCATATGCTTTGCCATTGCCTTGCATGAAAACAGAGCAAGCGGTGGCAAGGTCAGGCAATAGGATGAGGTTGCAAGGGTGGGGAGGGTTATTGTCGGCGTATATTTCCCAATTGGCGCAAGCCTGCGTTGGGTTGCCTGAGCCTTGAGCTTTAGCAAGTGCCATGCGCTTTTCGTGGGTGCGCCACGGGGCGGCAACGTCGTGCAGGAAGTCTAGCGGCTCAATGCACCCATCTGGTAGTTTAGCGGACATGGGATTAAGCTCTTGCGGCGGCTAGTGCGGGGAAGGCTGGGCAGGCCGATTTTAGGGCTTTCCAGTTGTCAGGCGATAGCGTGGGGGCAATCGCTTCTGCGTCGGCGCCTGCAATGCCTGCGGCGTGGTAGGCTGCTACGGCAAAGTGGGTGCGTGGGGTGAGGCTGCCGCCTTGGATGTGCTCGGAAATCCATTTGCGGGCTTTGAAAACCCATTTACTTACCTCTGGATTGCCTGCAACCTTGGTTTCAAGGGCTTCGTCGTAGTTCAACTGGTAAGGGGTGAAGCGGTCGCGGCTGGCAAAGTCCAAAGTCGCGCGGCGGTAGCCATTCTGGGAGCCAGTGCCGAGGGTGTTGGCGGCTGCGAGGATGTAGAAACGCTTGGGCCGATGTAAAACCTCGCCATTGCTAAATCGGTAGTAGTCGTTGGCAAGTAGGGCGTTCAAAACCAGCATGAATTCCCCTGCGTCTGCCTCGTCAATAAAGAGCAATGCGCCGCGTTCGTGGGCTTCGGGGCAGGCATAGGCGTCATAGATAGAACCTTTAACGAACTCACCATTGCCTGCGTTCGTGTAGCCAAGGAGCTTCGTATCGGTGAGGGTGGGGGAACCAAAGATGGGCACAAACTTAACGTCCAGAGCTTCGGCGGCTTGAATCGCAAGGGTGGTCTTGCCGCCTCCGGCTGCGCCATGGAGCCAAACCCCGCGCTTGATCTGGGCATTTACCTGCAAACGTTTAACCACTTCGGAAAACTGGGCGTGGAAAAGCCCTTCAAGTTTCTTGGTCTTCTGCTGGGTGATAATCTTAACTTCTTGGCAAGCGGACTGAGGGGCGGCTTTCTCAAGGTTGGCAATCCGTTCGGCGTGGGTGAGGTGAAGGGCTTGAAGGTCAATTTTGACGGCTTCAAGTGCCTTGTTGACGGAGGCAACGGCCTTCTCGGCTTCGCTCTTGGCGATGGCGGGGGCTTCGTTCTTTACGAGGTCACGAATAGCGGAAGCGGGGAAGTTGATCTTGATTTTTCCGTCGGTCAATCCGGCTCGGACTGCGTTTAAGGCAATGTCTGCAATGGCTTTGTTGAGTTCTTCGTTCATGTGGTGGCTGATTTGTGGTTGTTGTTAGCGGGAAAGGGAAGCGACGATTAAAACAATGGTCTTCTCGGCGTCTTCCGTGAGTGGGGTAAATTCATCCTCGATGACTTCACGGGAGGCGATTTCACGCTCGGCAGTGGCGCAGTCTGATTCATATTTAAGATAAGCGGGAATAGTTTTCACGGTGTGGTTTTCGGTGGTGTTCATAGGTGAGAGAGTAGGGAGCTAGCGGAGTTCTTAGGTGTAATATTGGAATATTATGGTCAAGCTCATACTCCAATTATTTTTAGATGCGTATTTAAATTGTGAGATATTAACGCGTTAAACTATAAAGTATTTTACCACAAAGTAAGGCGAAAACAAGGAAAGGGATGGGCGGCTTGGGATTGATTATCGGCGCGCTAAAGCCTGAAATGACCGGAAATAGGGAGCCGGAAGGCGTCTGTAGCGTGCTGTATCCTGCTGAGACGGGGGATTATGCGGGAGAATGGGAAGGAATAGGCCTTGAAATGATCTGGAAGGAGCAAAGAGAGGGAGGATTGATGGGGATTGATCGGGTTAAGTCGTGACCGGTCCGCGGCTATCCAAGGACTCAAAGAACAGTAGAACGAATACGAGAGACAGAAGACAGCACAGACAGATAAGCGAAGTCATCAGGTAGCCGATAGCCTCTAACCATAGAGGAGAAAACAAACTAAGCGGCGAGCGGAGCGAGCTAGTCCAATGCAATCCAAAGCAAGGCAAGCGGAGCGGTTAAACGAAATAGGGCGTAACGGGAAACGAACTATGGCAAGGGGTCTTTGATACTATACAGACCTGTCTATCTACCATTAGCCATTCCTAACAATGTTAGCCTAGCCTAATCTTTGTAAAAAAGACTCGGTTCTCCTCCCATAGATGCACATGCGCTCCGCTCGCGTTGCCTAGTGTAAGTGCATCGCACAATAGGGATTAGGTCTACTCCGACCGATGGGGATGGGCGAAGGCTCGTGTAGCACGCAGGGAAGGCGCAAGCATCAGGCATGCAGACCCCACCACCCCATCAACCACCGCCGCTAGTTGCCCCCCGTCTTATCACAACGCCCCCTTGCCCAATCCCCTCTCTCACAAACATGCCCACTACCTATAAATAATTATCTTGATTTAGACCCCCTATGCCTTTGAGTGGTGGGGTATATGAAATTTTTATTTACTGGTTTTAATAGTAAGTCGTTTCCCGCCAAGGGGATTTGTGCTGTTTACTGCTTACGTAATTCGGCAAATGGTAAGTTGTATGTTGGTGGGACAACTGATTTGAAGCGTAGGCTTAGGTTTCATTTTCACGGTATAAAAGGTGGATACCATAAGTCGGTGGGGATAGCGTCGGACGCTAAGGTTTTTGAAATTGGCTACTGGGAGTGGGCCATTGTGGAGACATGTGTTAAGAGTAGCGTCAGGGATAGGGAGACGTTCTGGATTCAGGAGCTAGACAGTTGTAATCCATCTGTGGGCTACAATGTGTTCACGACAGGGTTTGGTGGGCCTAACGCGGAACATAAGGAGGCTTTTAAGTCGTGGTGGGCGGCAAGGGTTAAACATGCTCGCTTAGTATCTCCTGATGGATTGGAAGTTGTGGAGGTAGTGAGCCGCGTAAATTTCGCCAAGGAGAAAGGGCTGTGGGTAAAGGAGGTTTATGCGGTTATCAGTGGGCGAGACCTTCATGCGGGAGGATGGGCTTTGGAATCTACGCCTAGGCATGTGGTTTATTCACCGGAGGGTAAGCGATACTCGTATGTGTCTAGGAAAATTTTTCGATCCGTTATGGGATGTCCGGCTGATCTGGCGAGGATGGAGCGGGATGCGAAGCATCAGAGCAAGGGATGGTCACAGACCGAGGAGAACTGTTTGTGCAATAAGGCACCGTTACCGCAAAAGGCTCCGAAGATTAAGGGCACGCCTAATCCTAAAATTCCTATTACTCTTATATCGCCCGATGGAGATACAGTTAAGTTTGAGTCTCGGTATGAGGCAATGTGGTGGATTGGTGGAGATAAGAGTATGTTCTATAAGATGATAGGAAGAAAGCGTTCTGGTGGGCACAACGTTATGTCTTATCGTGGATGGCGATTGCCCGATGCCGGTTAAACATACACTTACGTAATTAAGTAAATTATATGCGATATAGGCTATGCTAGGTAAAAATGAACATTGCTCACCGGCTGGAAATTTTTCGGACTTACGTAAGTCATTTCATGGAACGCGACTGAAGGGAGTCGCCTTACTTGCTTGATCGGTCGGAGTAATGGAGTTGAGGTATAGGTGAAATGAAACTAATCAGACTCGTTCGTATCAAGCTGGCTAAACTCGCGGTGAGATTTCTACTGCCTCGCGGCCTTTGGGTCGGAAAACAGTATGGAGCATACAACTGCAAGTGGTCTGTTCATCTCGGTAGTCTGGATAAGCGCGGTGTTCTGCAAGGGAAGGAGGATACCAATGCCTAGGTCATTCAAGAATCAGGATGCGGTGAGCCGCGAGTGGGATCGGAAGAAGAAAGCCATAGTGGTTTCTAGGGATATGTATGGGGCTGGGGAGGAGTGGGAGAGCACGAAGGCATGGGCTAGGGCCAATGGTGGCCTAGAACGGGCAGGAAACGTGGCTACTGCGTGCCGGAACAACGTGAGGGCTTATGGGTTCTACTTCCGATACAGGGATGAGCCTGTTCCAAAACCATTGGTGCAGGTGTATGAGCCAGTGTATGTGAATGCCGGGTGCCGTGAGTAGGAAAAAAAATAGCCTCCCGAAAGGGAGGCTTATGTTATAGGGGTTCTGCTACGGTTATCCAGTGAACATCAGGATCACGTATCCCTGCTTGTTCTATGACTTCGGTTAAACGGTCTTGGGTTTGGTGGGCGAAGAGTCGGTTATCTCCGTCCTGTTTAGGTTCACAGTGACAGGAGCTATGGGCTAGGTGGATGATCTGGTCTTTTCCTGTTGGGATAACGTGGAGGCACACCGGGTGGTTGAATTGCTGGGTCATGGCTTAGTTGTGCCGCTGCTCACGGCTGCTCCTTTGGCTGGCGGGCTGCGTCTCTCTCAATGGCTTGGTCAAGCGTTCCGTAAAAGTCGTTATTCCAGTCATCGCCGTCGATACGGCAGCAATAGTGAATAGCGTTCGCGTATTTCCTGCGCACGAAATCCAAACGGAGCGTATCTTTGTGCAGGGTTTCAGCCGACGAGGACGCGCCGGAGACTGCGGCTAACCAATTTTCAATTCGCAGTTCGATAACATCGGTAGATTCTTGGTCGGGCATCTTGCTGGCCACATATTTTGCGGCGTTAGCACATTTCAAAAGTTCAGTGCCTTCGCGAATCAGGGCGTCACGCTGGCGTTCGGCATTCTTGCGAAGAGCATCGAAGCGTTCAACGACACCGACTCCATGCTGGTGACGGCGCGCTAACTCACGAACGCCTTCTTCGGGTGTGCTGGTGACGATCTCCTGATTATTTAGGATGTGCTGAATTGTGATTCCTCGGGCTACATGACATTTAACCTGTTCCGTCAGCCGCGCAATCTCGGCGTCCTTCTTCATTACCACGTTCACCTTTTCCTCTACCGCTTGACCGAGTTCTTGGCGGAGCTTTTCCTCTATGTCGCATGCTTCGATTGCGGCCTCCTCAGCGCGTTTATCGGCCTCCATGTAAAGGTGTTTTGCCTCTGCGTATTCAGCCTTAACCTTAGCCAGCTCATCCCGCAACTCCGCGATCACGGAGGCCGTGTTGGTGGGCGTGAGGGCAAGTGCTGCACGAATTGAGTCCCTGATTTTAGTCAGATAATGCTTTGATATGTCTCCTCCATGCGGAAGACTTTCATCGCCTTCAAAAATCTTGGTTAGTAACAGTCCTTCGACCATGAGATCGAACTCATTGGCGGCTAACTCAAGCCCCCTATCCTTCTCCTTCACCAACGCCTCTGCGGCTTCGGCTCGCGCGGTCAGTGCGGCGTCGTGCTCGGCGAGTTTCTTTGCGACAGCATCATCAGTGTCTCCCCCTTCGCAAAACATTCCTGCGATACGGGAAGCCAAAGCGCGGTGCGCGTCGGTAACGGTGGGTGTGGTGTTCATGTTAATCGGAGTGTTTAGCGAGGATAGCTCGGGCATCGGCAACGCTAAGAATTGCGCCGCATAGATCGGTTTGTTGGCCATTGTGCTCCCAAACTTCATCGCTTAGAGTTTTAAGAACAGCGATCAGCTCCGGCAGTCCGGTAGCCTCGTCGATAGCAAGGGCAAGTGACGTGGTTGATCCTACGAATGTTTTCTCAAACAGTTTTTCAGCAGCGCGAAGGGCGGCAGGTGTGGGCGTGGTCATTTTGGTGTTATTTATGTTTCTTGATTTTTTCGCCGATACATAGGCGTCTTGTGATTCAGCGAATAGGTATTCGCGTTGGTATGATCGGCGTTCGCGGTCTTCTAATGCGCTGTCTGCTTTAGTCTGTCGGAGTTCGTTTGGAGTGCTCATGTTTTATAAGATAAATTCGTCGTAGGCGTAAGAGACGGCTAGTTCAAATGAGATGAAGTCTGCCACGATCACTTCTTCATCGGTTAAACGATAGGATGAATCGCATAGCTTTGTTATGGTTAGTTTGTTTACAGACCAAAGGATAGGGGAAGGCATTTCATTCATTTGTAATAGTGGCAGTGATTGTTTCTGCTGCTTGAGTTTCAAGCTCGTGGATTCGCTCATTTAGTTCCGTAATAAGGTCATTTCTCATTGTAAGTTGTGCGGCCGATTCCCTTAGTTCGGCTTTGAGGTCTTTGATAATATCAATTAAACCATCGACTGCGTTTTGAGCATCTCTCGCGTGAGCATCCTCTTCGGATCGGTTCATGGCTGGTTATTTCTTTGTTCTGCTTTGTATGCCGAGAAGTAAGCCGAGTGGACTTGAAATAGGTGGTGGAGGGTATTCCATGCGTCCACTAGTAGGTCAATATACTCGGGTGCAGGCTTATTGCGATATTCCGAGTCTATCATTTCCCTAATAAAACGTAGCTTCATTGGCTTGAGTGGGGTCACTGATTTGAGTTCGCCTGAGCGGAAGTCGAGATTGGTTAGTTCCTCTAGGCTGGTTAAACGGGATATGGCTAGGGCTTTGGCTTTTTCGTAGTCTGCGAGTAGTTCAGGCAGATTAGGTTTCGTGTTCATCAGTCGATGTTGGCTTGGTTCCACGTTCTCATAGAAGGATACTCTATGGCGGTGATCTTGCCGGTCTTTAAGAAAGAGCCGGTGTCGATGTTGGCGAAAGTGTTGGTTATGAAAGGTTCTTTGGTTATTGAGTGGCCTAGGATTCGGAAGTATTTGTCTTTGGGGAACTGATAGCCGTGTGCCCATAGAGCAGTCTCCATGCAGTCCGCACCATAAGCGTGTCCGGTATGAGATATGAGCAGGTTATCGAAGGGGTAAAGCAAGTAAGTGGGAAGTGATCCGATCCACTGCATGTGCGCCTTGGGGATGGCACTGTGCCATTCCTTACTCTGAGTGGGATCGTAGGACTTGAGGCATTCGGTTCCTCCATTACGAAGCCAGAGGTTAAGGTATTCCTTGGCAGCTTGCTTCTTCTGTTCGTCCTCGGGTGATTGCTCGCTGTCGAGGTGGGCTATGTGAGCAAGAAGTAGCATGTGCTCATGGTTCCCCATTACGCAGGCGATATTGTTGGTGATGGCCCACTGATAGACTTGAGCGGAGCGCGGCCCTCGGTCGCATAGATCGCCTACCAACTTGACGTTAGCATGGGGTAGCTTGGCGAGTAGGGCTTGCAAGGAGCGGAAGCAACCGTGGATGTCGCCAATAATAATGTGCGAGGTGGGTTCGTTCATAGATAGGTGAGCTTGCTGGGTTCTAGGACAATCTGGACTAGGTAGTGAATCTTTTTATGTGCATGATCTTCCCATACTAAAGAGCTGTGGCCGATGGCGGCTGATATTATTGATCCTTTATCTAATACAGCTTCGTTGTTTCCAGTTCGGATAGCTTGAGTAGGTGTATCTGTGACTTTATAATTTCCAATAGCGCAAATCATGATTTCCTGAATTGATTTCGATGGCTTATCGCTCTCGGCTTTTACCATGATGCAGTAATATTGTTTGCCTGATTCTGTTTTTGGATATGGAAGCGTGTAGGAGGTAGGTTTCAGTATGCTAATTGGTAGAAGTTCTCTAGCTCCCGCTATTGGTAGTTTGTGGATATGGAAATTGTCTACTGCTGCGAAGTCGCCAAAACTAAAGTCCCACTCGATATACTTTATATTGCTTTGTTTAACCGCTACGGTTTCGCGCATAGGGGTTCCGTCATCTTCGGTGAATACAATGGCGGAAGCAGGAAGGTCTATGGTGATTATATCGCTGCGAGGAATGGGCGTAATATCAGCCTCGGTATATTCCTTGGTTTTCTTCTTTGTCCACGGCTTGACCTTTTTGAAATTTATGGGAGTCACTTGAGGAAGTAGGCCCAATGCGGGTGGTTGATCTGCGTGATGGTGGAAGAAGCAGGGATAGGCATAGGAGCTTTTGGTTTCTTGGATAGCTTTAGCCCAATCTCTTCGTTTAACCGGCTACCCTTATCGAAGTTGATCCTCTTATCGCAGAGAACAAGGTTCTCCCATGAGTCTTTACCCCCACGGGAACGCGGCAAGATATGATCTACTGTAGCTTCGTTTTTAGACAGCTTCTTGCCTGAGTAGCCACAAACCCCCTTCTCGCGGGCGAAGATGGCTTGCTTGGTCAAGCGCGGCAGCTTCATTGGCATCCTAGAGTAGCGAGGGTTTACAATCACGGTAGGCAGGCGGATAGGGCCGCGATTGCTCATGATGGCAGCATCCGTTGCGCGAATAGGCAGTTTTATCCAATGCTCCCAGTCTGTAGGGATGGCGGAAGCAAACTCGCCATTCTCATCGAAGATGATGTCCATAGCGAGCGCGGGGCGTTGGCCTTTCTCTCCACCTGTCATGGCAATGATTGCCGTGCGCGGATTGGAAAAGCCGATCACCTGCCACGCTGAGTTGAGGCGCAAAGTCACTGGTTGTTCTAGTAAGCTGTTCATTCGCCAATGGGTGAATTAGCTATGGGTGGAAGCAAGGAAGTAAGCGTAAAAGGAACACCCCTAGTCTATCGCGTCCGATAGGTTCACACGTTGATTCGTGATGGTCTGTTGCGCATTGTCTTGCGGCTAGAGGCGCGACGGGGAAGATGGCGGAAGGCTGATAGCACGATTACCAACGCATTTTAATGCGTCCTTCTCATTAGCAATGAGAGCCAGCACCTTGCTGGTTAACCTTCCATAAAAGTTGGCGGAAGCCGGAGGGCACGATCCCCAGCCGATTGAACGACATCTCGTTTTCAAGACGAGTCCCCGCCCCAGCGCAGGTGCTTCAGCTTCCGTAAAATTGGTGCAGGTAAAAGGAGTCGAACCTTCATTATCCGTTATGCGCTTCCTGATTAGGAATCAGTGCCATTATACCTGCAAAGTGGCGCGAATGATAGGAGTCGAACCTACATGTATTCCAGTTAGCTTTCTCCTGTTTCGAAGACAGGCGGCATACATTCGCATAAAGTGGTGGGTCTAGCTGGAATCTAACCAGCATCTCAAAGGTAGAAGCTTCGTATCCTATACATTGGACGATAAACCCATTGGGGAGGCTAACGAGAATCGCACTCGTATTCCGAGGATCACAACCTCGTGTCTTTACTGTTAGACCATAGCCAACGTGGAGCCAACTGCGGGTATCGCGCCCGCTTCGTCTTCATTACGAGTGAAGTCGGATTCTTAATCAGTCGGCAAGTGGAGGTCTGTCGGGGATTTGCGCCCCGCTATCCTAATTACAAATAAGGCACGTCGCTTTCTACGCTTACAGACCAAAGTGGTTCTCCCGCTCGGACTCGCACCGAGACTGCGCCCAAATCTAGGACTCAACAGGTATAAGCTGTTCGTGCTACTTTACACTACGGGAGAATGGTGGGTTATGGTGGTATCGCGCCACTTGCGACTTCTCTATTATTTTAGCAACTATTTTACAGACAGCCATAGAGGGCACAAACCAAAGTGGGCTAGTTCCGATTTTACGGCTTCTTGAAGTTACAACTTCATTAAACCAAAGACACTGGCGGGCTTCGGAGAAAGTGGTGGCCCATGAGGGTAACGGTCCCTCTTCTGTTTATTGAGAATCAACCGATCTACTTTTAATCTAATGGGCCAAAATGGTGCGGACGGTGATACTCGCAATCACACATGAACTACTTTTGAGGTAGCCGCCTCTACATTGGGCTACGTCCGCATTGGTCGGGATGGGGAGATTCGGACTCCCAAGTATCATTTCTTTTAAGGAAAGCCGCTCTGCCGATTCGCGGTTAAACACATCCCGAAAGTGGTGCGCGTAGAGGGAGTCGAACCCCCAACATCTTGATTCTAAGTCAAGCCTGACTACCAATTGCAGCATACGCGCATAAATAATTGTCTGCCCGAACTCCTAGTGAGGGAACTCCGTTCGTTTGGTTACAACCCGACAGACAAAAGTGGAGCTAACTAGGGAACTTGCAGCCCTCTATCTACATTACCAATGTAGCGCATCACTATCAATGCTTAGTCAGCGTGGGGGTAAAGGCGGGTAACGCTCCCGCTTATCTGTGCTTATGATGCACTGATGGTTTCTTAACCCTCTACCTTAAATATTCATCGTGCCATGATCCGCCCATACGGGCAAATGTTTTTTTCGCGTGGCAGTTTTTACATCGCACGTCGCACTTATCTATTTCTTGAACGAGCTTCTTTAAAGAATGTCCGGAACAGGCTATTCTTGCGACACCATTGCACTTTTCCGTGTTTGGTTTGTGGTCAAATTCTAAAACTCGTATATCCGATTCGCCGCAATCCACGCATGGATTACTAGTAAAGTGTTCGACAAGAAAAGCACGTAGTGCGCGTTTTCTTCTTTCTTTAGACGCTGTAACTAGTGCTACATGTTTCTTCTTATTAAGAACTAAATATTTTTTAAATCTATCTGATTGGCACGATTTACACAAAAATTGTAGCCCGTCTTTTGTAGATTTGTTTTTCCTAAAAAATGAAATGTCTTTTTCCGTTTTACAATCTGGGCAATGCTTGTTCATTGGATTGTTTTTCTCATTTCTTTATTAGAAATCAATGAGAAAATTCGGACCTTATGAGAGTCTGATGGTTAATGAACCCACTACCGAAATTGGTTGGTCCGTAGAGAATTCCACTCTCCTTTTCCCGTTAAGAGCGGGATTCCTCGGTATCTAGGAGTCGGACCAATAAAGATGGATGGCACCGCAGGTTATGCTCCTGCAATTACTCTTTCAGAGAGAGTCGTGTTACTACTACACTAGGCACCAGAAAATGGATGGGGTTGTCGGTTACGCTCCGACGCATAGCGGGTCAAAGCCGCTCGCACTACTATTATGCAAAACCCCAATGAAGATGGCTCCGTCGGTAGGTAACGCTCCTACATATCACGAGTTAACAGCTCGCCTCTTTGCTTGTCAGACACAACGGAATAAAATGGTTCTCGCAGAGGGCTTCGATCCCCCGACCCCCTCCATGTAAGGGAGGTGCTCTGACCTGACTGAGCTATACGAGAATGGCGCGGCTAAGGGGTTACGCTCCCCTGACGTTTCTTAGACAGAGAAACATGTTACTATTACAATATAGCCGCAAAGTGGTATGCTCGGTGAGAATCGAACTCACGTTATCTTGTTCCCAAAACAAGTGCCTGTCCTCTAGGCTACGAACATATGAAAGTGGATGCGAGATATGGATTCTAACCATACTTGCTAGAGCTTATGAGACTCAGCAGGTCACAGACCTTCTCGCAATGGTGGGCCAAGTTGGTGCTGCCCCAACGACACCTAGTGTTTCAAACTAGTGCTCTACTACCTGAGCTATTGACCCAAAAATGTTTTCCTTAGCCGACTTGAACGGCATCTCTACCATGTGCGCACAACGTAGAGAGGTTTCTGTTTCACTGGGGAAATTGGTTTCCGCCGCGACTGTCCGTGTCGCTATTAACTCCGAGCGCAACCCGGTGGCAGAAGATGATTGGCAGGTCCGTCACGAGTTGCACGTGAATTTCGAGATTTGGAGTTTCGATTGTTTCTCAAACGCGGACCTGTAAAGTAATGGTGCTTGGAGCCGGATTTGCACCGGCTACCCTCGCCTTATCAAGACGGAGCTACATCTATATGAGCTTTCCAAGCGTAAGTGGTGCGCCCTGTCGGTTCTGCCCCGACCTGATCCAGTTTGGAAGACTGGCGAACAGCTACTATCCCAAAGGCGCAAATTGGTGGACCGTGGGGGCTTTGCTCCCCCCGCCTGATGCTTGCAAAGCAACTGCTCTACTAAATGAGCTAACGGCCCGAAAGTGGATGCGCGTGCCGGTAATGCTCCGGCCTACTTCGCTTTGCAGGCGAGTCGATAGCTTCTTTCGTAACGCGCAGTAAATGAATCGCCCGCTGGGGTTACACCAGCACTCCCGACCGGTAAGGGTGGTCTGCTAAATTACAACAGGGCAAAGTGGTGGGGACAGTGACAGTTGCAGTCACACCATGATCCGCTTAAAAGGCGGTAGCCGGTCTTCTGTGGCTTCATCCCCGAAAGTGGTAGCCGATAGGGGTAACGCTCCCCTGTTCCTGTCGTGAAAGGACAGTGTATTAACTTCTATACGAATCGGCCATAAAAAAGAGGAGTAGGCAAACCATGCTAAATGCGATGCGCTTGC